>MAAB01001497.1_pt1 | contig 22495 bp, 20 predicted proteins | sample 1115991 | NCBI WGS metagenome assembly MAAB01 (sample SAMN04961124, study PRJNA320927) | seawater metagenome | isolation source: sample BD02T18 sea water enriched with oil for 18 days | place: USA:Gulf of Mexico | collected 2013-07-27
TCTTCAATGTTTGTCGGTGAGGGATGGCACTTGACCTTGGGACTACTGTTTATGTTTGTGGTCGCTTTCCTACCCAGAGGCGTACTGCAAGGGGTGGAAATCGGCTATCAAAAAATCAGCGGTTACTTTGGAAAACGTGCAGCAAAATCAACAAAAGAAGTAGATACGGGAGCAAATCATGGCGAGTAAGGCCGTATTACAAGTCACAAATGTGTTAAAAACTTTTGGTGGTTTGAAAGCATTGAACAACCTAAATTTGACCATTGAAGAGGGAACAGTGCACGCAATTATTGGCCCTAACGGAGCAGGGAAATCCACTTTGCTGAATGTCTGTATTGGCCAGTTAAAGCCTGATACTGGCAGTGTAGAATTTAATGGGCAAAACATTACCGGAAAAGCCCCACATGAAATTAGTCAGCAGGGCATCTCCCGGGTATTTCAAACGCCGCAGATTTTTGAGGATCTGAACATTTTGCAAAATGTAATGATCCCCGCCCTCGCCCACGCTGACGGGGAATTTACCTTTAATCCAATTAAAGGCCTGAATCAGCGCAAGGACGTTGAACAAGAGGCCCTGCGAATTATTGATGAGATGAATTTGACCAGTCAGATGTATGATCGCGCTGGCGCTATGTCTCGCGGTAACAAAAGGCGGCTGGAACTGGCGATGTGCCTGGTACAAAAGCCCAAGCTCTTGTTACTGGATGAGCCCACCGCCGGAATGGCCAGGGCTGATACCAACCAGACTATTGAAATCTTGAAAAAAATCAAAGCTACAGGTATGACCAAGGTCATCATTGAACACGATATGAATGTAGTATTTTCACTGGCTGACCGTGTCTCAGTACTGGCGCAAGGTACCATAATTGCCGAGGGTACTCCCCAGGAAATGAGAGAGAGCGAACTAGTTAAAGAAGCGTATCTGGGAGGAGCAGCAACATGAGCAAAAGTAACATCGCCCCGGTCAAGCAACCTGTTACCAATAAAGGAGGCTCGCCGGCTTTCTTTTCAGTGTGGGAATTAAACAGTTATTACGGCGAAAGCTATGTGGTACAAGGGGTCAGCTTTGAAGTTAGGGAAGGTGAAATACTGGCCTTACTCGGAAGAAATGGTGCAGGTAAGACCTCGATCCTGCGATCTATTGCCAGACTTTCCAGCCCTGTGGTCAGCGAGGGTGAGATCTGGTTAGATCACCAGGGGCTGCACAACATGAAATCCTTTGAAGCCGCCCAAAAAGGTGTGGCTCTGGTACCTGAAGATCGCTGGATTATTCCAGGTCTCACGGTAGAGGAAAATATATTGCTGGCGCAGATAGAAAAGCCTGTTGGCTGGTCGCTAGAGCGCATCTATAAACATTTCCCGCGTCTGGGAGAGAGGCGGATGCAAGATGGTGCTACTTTATCCGGTGGTGAGCAGCAAATGTTAGCCGTCGCCCGCGCCCTGGCCCGCGACATCAAATTGCTATTATTAGATGAACCCTACGAGGGCCTGGCACCAGTAATCGTCAAAGAAATTGAAAATATACTCAATGAAATAAAGGGGTTGGGGATTACCACAATCATCGTCGAACAAAATGCCGTAGCGGCCCTGCGATTGGCTGATCGGGCTATTATTATTGACACGGGAGAAGTTGTTTTTGATGGTTTGGCTCAGGAAGTATTAGATGACAAAGATCTAATGCACAAGTATCTGGCAATTTAGTGGCTGTGCTGTATAGCGTTTCCTTTAACTAGGGTATTTTCAACGCTCCGACTTATGGCCTAGCGCAATCTAAAAAAATATTCGGCCAGTAAAACTGGCTGAGTATTCTCGCCATAGAATTAAGTATTCTAATCATTAAACAACCCGAAAAGATGTCTTATATCTTTATCCACCAGCAACACCCGGTCTTATTTTTACAAACGAGCTAACTAGACGATTTGATCGACAACTGGCATATCTATATTTGTTGTACCCCTTGAATGACTTATTCGATTGCAGACAACAATACTTCTAATCGAGTTATCGGGGATAGCCATCATATCTGTAAATAATTCATCTGGACGCTAGCCTTTCAATTGATTAGGATATTGGCTCTCTTTCAAGCATAAATGAGTGAACAATTCGTGATAAAACACAGTATTGAAGTGATGATCCCCCAAGAGCAAATCAAACAGAAAGTTGAAGAGCTAGGGCGGGAAATTCAAGCCCATTATCAAGATTCGGAAAATTTATTGATGGTGGCATTGCTACGTGGATCGGCGATTTTTATGTCCGATTTGTGCCGAGCGGTGGACCTGCCAATGTCCATCGATTTCATGACGGTTTCCAGTTATGGCAATAGTACTCAGAGCAGCCGTGACGTTAAGGTTGTACAAGATTTGACCGAGGGCATTGATGGACGCGATGTGATAATCGTCGAAGATATCATTGATACCGGTAACACTTTGTCAAAAGTAGTAGATATGCTAAAACTGCGAAACCCTAAGTCACTAACTCTGTGCACCTTGCTGGATAAGCCTAGTCGTCGTGAAGTTGTCGTTGATGTAGATTGGGTGGGGTTTAGTATCCCCGATGAATTTGTCGTAGGTTATGGAATAGATTACGCGCAAAAATACCGCAACCTTCCCTATATTGCTAAAGTTATACCGATAGGATAACAGTCGGAAGTCGGAAGTCGGAAGTCGGAAGTCGGAAGTCGGAAGTCGGAAGTCGGAAGTCGGAAGTCGGAAGTTTAATAAAAAAACTAAACAGCTACGTTGTAAATTTTTTGTGCCATATTTTTAGAAATAGACAGGGCTGTGACTCTCTTATAAAAGGTTGGTCCCCTTCGTTTGTGCTTGGCTAGCCCGTATTTATTGATGCTTTGGACATAATAATGTCGTATACCTGGGTAAAGCCCTTAGCACTGAAAGTTATCCAGTACTCAGCCACGAACGATAAAGCTTAATTGTGTCTTTTTGATATTAAGTTGCTCATAATTATACCTTTTGTATAGGTTATGAGCAGTTACACAATTACTTTTACAGGCTCTAATTTTTACAGCCTCCGGGCGCGGCTTTTTTATCCAGCGCGCATCGCTAAGATTTCCTCTATTCCCATCTCGCCACTATACAACGCGAAATCCACTTCACGTGATTCAATAGCCATTATAGACATCCGATCTGCTAGCTCATTGCCCTCGACACCCACGTGGCCATTCACGTGCAGCACTTGCACCTCACTCTTTATGCTCTGATGCAACGCAAACATCTCTTTGATTAGTTCGAGGTTTTTTATTTCGCCTGTCTTTTTCTTCCAGCCGTTTTTCTCCCAGCCGATAGCCCACTGGATGACACTTTGAATTGAGTACTTCGAGTCACAGAAGATTGCGACTGACTTTCCCTTGGCTATATTTTCCACAGCCATGATCAGAGCTTGGTGCAGTGCGTTTAACTCAGCGGTATTGTTAGTCCCTGCGCCGTTGTATAAGCCGTACCAGAGCTCGGCGACAACATTATCATGATAGACTGCAATGCCTGACCCAGCCTTGCCAGGATTAGGCTCACAGCCACCATCAGTGAATATTTTTGTATCTACCTCTATCTCAGCAATTTCTTTAGCCGTGTAAGTCTTAACGGTCTGGGCGGTGGACTTCTTCCGGGTCTTAGGAAGTGTCTCTGACTTGTGTCCGCTAACAGCTGAGCTTTTGGCTTGATTCGCTGCGCCCTTACCGCTATAGGCTGCTTCAGCCTCTGCTCGGGTCTTAAATGACTTATACTTAGCACCCGCAAACTTATCGACATGACTCTTGCAGGTATTCCAGTCAGTGAATATTCCTGTTTCACGACCTTTCCATACTACATAAAACTTCATCGCTGATACTTCCATGGCTTTAAGTGGGTGCAAATATTAACTAAGTTGGCCGTTGGCATCTAGTGTTAATTAGTGACATTCAACCGAGTGCGAAAGCACACTCAGTACTTACCATCCACTACAACTTCTTAACCCTTGCCGATATCGGCTTGGCCCTCCCTGAAGCTAAATCCATACGAGCAGCACCACGAATGCGTCATAAGCGAATGAGCAGTGGCGTATGCAATATGTATCTTCTAATATTAATTTATACATATCATCAGAGGATAGTGTTGTGACTTTCAAGTATCTGTCTCTTCCAGTGACTACTTTAGTGTTTTTTTTTCTGGTTGCCTGCTCACCAGAGCAGAATGAATCCAGCCCTATACCGAGCAAACCTGAATCCCAGGAGAATACAGTACCGCTTAAGATTATGCTTTTGACAAAGTCTCAAAGTAATCCCTACTATGTCATGATGGAGCAGGGAGCGCGTAAGGCGGCAGATGAACTTGGGATAACATTACTCGCTAAGGGAACACCCAATGAAACCTATGTCGGGTTACAGAAAAAAATGTTACTTAGTGCCAGAGAGGAACAGTTCGACGCAATTGTTTTTGTTCCCGCCAAAACCGCACAACTGCTACCGGCATTAAAAAAAGTACAAGATCAAGGCATGGTCTTGGTTAATCTGGATGACAAGATCAATACTTCACAAGCTGAAAAAGTGGGTCTTGATCCTATCCCCTTTGTGGGTATTGATAACCAGGCAGCTGCTCAGGCACTCGCCGAACGTGTACTTGAAAACAACCCTGACATATCTTCTGCTTATATTGTCCTCGGTCCACGTTCGTCCTCTGTCTCCAGCGACAGAGCTGCTGGTTTTCGAAAAGCTCTGTCAATCCATCAGCGCAAATTACAGGGGGAAGAGTCTGCTAATTGGCAGTTTGTAGAAGCCTATGAGCTTGGCGAGAAAATAATAGAGCAGTTCCCAGATATTGATGCTTTTTTCTGTGCCAATGATGTGATGGCTCTGGCTATTAGTAAACTACTACATGATAAAGGCCGACCGGAGATAAAGGTGATTGGATATGATGCGATTCCCGAGGCGAAACAAATGGTACAAGAGGGGAAGATGGAAGCGACACTCGATCAGCAGTCATATCAACAAGGCGCTATCGGAATTAAAATCGCTGTTGAGCTGCTCAAAGGTGAAAAAGTTAACGCTGAGACCTGGGTCTCTCCCGAATTAATCCTACGTCTTGAATAATTCATTAAGGTTCTGCTAAATGGTGCGTTTCTTTTCCGGATGGATTAACAGTTTAAATGGCAGACTCGTTTTCTTTTGGCTAATTGGCAGTTTAGTTCCGGTGGCGTTGCTTGGAGGAACGACTGCATATATCAGCTATTACTACGTGCGTGAACAAGCCATTCACTTTGCCAGTGAAATGGTACAAGAAAAAGCCCAATCGATGATTAATCTGCAGAGACCCGTCGTTTCGATAAGTAATCACATCGCATCGGACTCTAATATGCTCGATACCTTGTTTGAAGATACTTCGGTTTCTTCTATCAATGAAATCAGGGTAAATGCGCTTATTGAAGATAATCTTGCCCAATATTTTAGCCTAGACGGCTTGACCGCTATATCCCTTATCCTTAATGAAGGGCGCAGCTATTCATTAAGTCTTGAAGTGGAAGTGACCAGTATTGACCTATTACTGTTTCAGTCGCAAGTTGACCGCTGTCCGGCAATATCTGAAAGCACGCTTTGTTGGCCCGGTATTCAGTCAAACATAAATATGAGCTCTCGGCATAAACAAGTGATACCCGCTATCAAGAAAGTCTACCGATTGAATGAAGACACTATGCAGGAGGAGCAAATTGGCTACTTATATCTGGCGTTTTCTACTCATTCATATCGTAAGATGTTGGAGCAGGAAAGTAGCAACAAAATGCCACTGTTGGTATTGGATCAAACCAATAGGGTAATTTTTCACGATGTACCTGCAATGACAGGGCTTTCTGTTGACTCTAAGATGCTACCGCCAAAAGATGATACGCCCCATTACACGCAAATTAATGGCGAGCCTTTCTTTCTGGTTAGTCATACTTCAAATATCTCCGGCTGGCGATTTATTATTATGGTGCCAGAAAGACAAATTATGCAGGGGATCTATCAGACCTTGTTCATAGCCTCTGGTCTTATTCTCCTTTCTTTAGGTTTTATTCTATTAGCCTGGATAAACGTAAGACGCCGTGTTCTCAAGCCGCTGGAGGCCCTTAGTAGCGCGATGCAAAGCAAAGAGAGCAGCATACCTGGCTACGATAAAGAAAAATACGAACTAAAAGAGATACATACACTTTTTTATTGGTACACCCATTATGTAGAAATAGTTGAGCATAGAGACCAACAAGCGATACACCTACGTGAGGCCTATGAGGAGCTAAAGTTGACACAAGATCAGTTGGTAGAAAGCGAAAAAATGGCGGCACTTGGGAAATTAGTCGCCGGCGTCGCTCACGAGATAAACACACCCTTAGGCGTCAGCTTGACATCGCTAACTCACATCAAAGAAATGTATGAGGATATGCAGAGACTGTTTGCACAAAACGCCCTCAAACGCACTGACCTTGAGAGATTTCTGACCGGAAATCAGCGAGGGATAGACATCTGTATCGATAACCTCGACCGGGTTTCTAAGCTTGTGAACACCTTTAAAACAGTGGCAACTGATCAGCATGTAGAGGAACTGCAAAGTTTTCCCTTTGCACAATATTTAAGAAATACACTGATCAGTCTTGAACCGAATTTAAAGAAAAAGAATATTGCTATAAAGTGGGAGTGTGATGAGGAGTTAGTGCTGTGCAGCTACCCCGGTATTCTTTGGCAGGTCTTCTCAAATTTAATAATGAATTCGCTTATCCACGGCTATGCAAATGTAGACAGGGGGACCATTAGAATTGCAGTGCAATTAAATGCAGATGTAATCTCCATTTCCTATAGTGATGATGGTTGTGGTATGAGTGAGGAAGTAAGGCATAGTATCTTCCTGCCTTTTTACACGACCAAGCGCCACAGTGGCGGTGTCGGTCTGGGCATGCATATTGTATATAACATGGTGACTCATAAACTCAAGGGGAGCATCATTTGTCACAGTGAAATTGATTCGGGAACAGAGTTTATTATCAAACTACCACTGGAAACTAAGCCCCTAAACTAAGCCCTTAACCAAAGGGTAAATCTTCCTCAAGCTCTTTGCTCCCTTACCAATTGCTCACACCTTAATTTCCTGTCATAACCTGGCATCAAGAGTCACAGCGCTTTAGTCAAATATTGATGGCATTCAATGAGCGCTTCAGCATCGCTATAAAGTTCTTTATGGCTATAACAAGTCAATAAGTTTCAAGCATAGGCAAAGCCAGTCATTAGAAGCTCACAGTACCTTACTGATAACGAATCTTTCAAAGGGAAAATGTCTGCAACCCTAGCTCTCTATTCTGATAGTGGTAATTTTTGGCACGAAGACAGAATTGACGCACTGTGATCTAACCTTAGTGATAATTGTGTACCGGACTTGGACTGAAGGGAAGTCAGCGTGAATGAGTACGACATGTCCAAGTGCAAGGCATTTTGAGCCCCTCGTTTGCCAAACACTTATAGATTTCTTTATAAATTTTTTCAAAGAGGACCGGAGGCAACCTATACTCCGGCCCATCTTTTGACATCATAAACTAATCTATATCAGTTCTTTAACGGGTTTTGAAAGTAGATATTAAAGTATTTAATCGCTCACCCAGTGATGCCAAATTAACAGAGGACTCTGCTACTTGGTTACCGGATTTAAATGACTCATCGGCAAGGGAAGCTATTCTGACAATGCTTTGATCTATTTCGTTTGAAGCAGCAGATTGTTGTTCAGCCGCGCTGGCAATTTGGATATTCATATCAGAAATATCATTAACCGAAGAGACAATCGTTTTAAGAGACTGTGCAGCATTGCCTACCTTTTCAATCGTGCTTTTAGTATTTTCACTACTTTCAGCCATAACCTTAACGGCATTTTCGCTTTGGCTTTGCAGCTTCTCGATCATTTCATTGATTTCTTCCGTAGCTTGTTGGGTACGGCTTGCCAGTGTACGCACTTCGTCTGCAACTACGGCAAACCCCCTACCTTGCTCACCCGCTCTAGCGGCTTCAATGGCAGCATTTAGGGCTAATAAATTGGTCTGTGCAGCAATACTCTGTATGACCTCTATGACCGACCCTATGCGTTGACTCTCTGCCTCCAATTGACCAATAACAGTTACCGCCGAGTCGACATTAGAAGCTAAAAGTTCAATCGATTCAGTTGTGCTCTGCATTGCTATCATTCCCTCTTGTGCCTCAGCGTCTGCATGACTAGCAGCAGAAGCGGCTTTCTCGGCACTAGAGGCGATATCCTGCACCGTCGCAGACATCTGATTAACCGCCGTGGAAACTTGCGTTGTTTCCATATGCTGGCTCTCCAGCTTCTGCTTATTGACATTGGTAATCTCTGACAATTGCAGTGAAGACGAATTTACGTTGTTACCTACCTCCTCCACTTTAATCACGGTATCTTTAATCTTATCGACAAAATTGTTAAATGCGCTGACCAGAATGGTCATCTCATCTTTACCTGTTGTGGGAAGAGTTTGAGTTAAATCTCCCTCGCCCTGAGAAAGGTTAACCAACGCTGCTGAGGTGCTATTTAAAGGCAGCAAAATACTGCGAGCTATAACATAGGAGAAGAAAAGTAGAATAAGTACGAGAGATAGCGACATCCCCAGAGCTATTTTAGCCTGAGAAAAGAAAATAACATCGACATCGTCAATGTATATACCTGAGCCGACTACCCACTCCCAAGGCTGGAAAGCTTTAACGAAAGATACTTTCTCCACAGGCTCGTCATGGTTGGGCTTGGGCCACATGTAAGGGAGTATTCCGCCCTCTGGATTACTGCGGGCAACTTTGACTATTTCGACAAACAAGAGTTTACCAGCGGCATCTTTGACCTTGGACACATCCTTACCGTCTAGCGCAGGCTTAATCGGATGCATGATCACTGTGGGCGAGTAATCGTTGATCCAAAAATAATTATTACCTTCGTAACGCAGGCTTTTAACCGTTTGAATAGCTTGTTTTTTGGCTTGCTCCTCAGTAATCGCACCCGATTGAAATAGATCGTATTGGGCTTGGATAGAACTGTAAGCAACTTCAACTATGTTACGGGTCTGGATACCTTTTTGGGTTAAAAGCTCCGCTCGCAGCTGGGTAAGATTAGTGGTTGTAATGGTAATAATTGACAAAAAAGCCAGTAGTATCAGAAACTGAATTCTACGAGAGATTTTAAATGCTCTTAAAAGGTCCATACGGTCTTCCTCTATTAAGATAAGTTTCACATTTGCTTACACCACACAATAATTGTTACAACGATTAATTTCGTATGAATGTATGCTTAATATGTTGTTCTTATTCTTATTGTCTTATTTTTATACAAACCGAAGACAGTTGTAGCTACTGAAAATTCCGAGTTGCAATATAGAGTCTAGCTTCTTTTTTAGTAAATGTGTGCCTAATCAGTATACATACATAGTAAAGTATTGAAATAGTCGCTTTGCGCAAGAAAAGTGTGTCGCAAGAAAATCAGTGGCCTTATCAGCAAGACAAAAAAATACCCAGCTAGAAAACTAGCTGGGTATCTTGGTATTTAAGTGAGTCCGCCTGTAAGCCGCTTTCCCTGAGGTAAGAGTGTCGTAGACAGTCATTCATCTGGATAATATGTCGCCATATACCTCAAGAGATCTACCCGGTTCCACCGCGGGCCGCGGCACGCTCTTACCGCACCCTTTCACCCTTACCGGCATCTATTCCCGAAGGTATAAATACGTAGGCGGTCTTCTCTCTGCTGCACTTGCCGTCGGCTCATGCCGCCCAGACGTTATCTGGCACCCTGCCCTCTGGAGCCCGGACTTTCCTCCCCTGCGTAAACGCAAGCGCGACTGCCCGGCGAACTCGGCGCGTAATTTAACAAATGTGCGGAGCTTAGTGTTTTCCATATGTCACATCTAGACACTTAAAGTAGTATTCTGTACCAGTTCAAGGCGTAGCTGTTCAAGCACTCGAGGGCATCCATATGCCTACTACAAATAAATATTATGTATCAAACAAAATTCGGTCACGCGTCTGCAAATGACACATAGCTGCCGGTTTTTCGGACCTGATAATAGGCGCTTTGAGTACCAAATATGTGCCTAGAATACTAGGGCCTTACCACTGACTGGTAATCCCTTAGCTTTCTAAAGTGTATTGTTTGGATCTCAAAGTTTTCATGTCGAGCTGTGCTGGAGGCAGCCAAATAATAGAAGCATGATGATGAACTGGATTATGGATATACTCAATAGAATTAAATACCTTCGATCCGGCCTCATTTAATAAGTTGTACCTCTTAGAGAGTATCAAAACTAAACATTACATCAACGATGTGACTAATCCATATATTCTGCTTTTTCACTTAAACGCTTGGGAATTACTATATCCCAACGTTTCAATGCAGAAGGACTCAGCACCAAACGCCCCTCAAATAACCACTCAATCTTAACCCTTTTGGTTGTTTCTCCTTCCAGAACATGAAGAACTTGCCTCGCAGCTTGCGCCCCCATCGAGTGGCCATCTATGACATAACCGCCAATGGTCTTATCAATACCTACAGTCCCCTTCCAAAAACCAAACATAGGAATTTCTGAGTGCTGGTAAATCCAACTTGTCGCTATATCGCCATTGACATGTTGATTATGCTGATCTGTAAGCGTATGTAAGCCCCCTAGAAATAATACATGCTTGTCGGTTTGTGCCTGCTTAACTTTAGCCTGCAAATCTTCGTAGCTATTGGATAGGTATATTTCTACATTTAGGCCAAGTATCCTTTTATGATTACTCCCCGCAAAGAAAAAAGGTGAATCTCTGTAAATTCTCGCTGTATTAGAATCATCAAAAAGAATTAGTACTTCTGTCCAGTCAGGGTTAATTTCCCTGATAAACCGTAAAGCACGTTTTAGCAAAGGCCGTTCCAAAACACCTGTTATTCCAGCTGGAAGCCCTCCATCGAAATAATTCCTTGGATTACCATTGATTCCTAAAAACACTAAAGGTATTTTTCTATTTAATACAGCCTTGCCGACTAAGCTCAGCGCATTATCATCCCCAAGCATTACAATATCTGGCTGCAACTGATCAATTGTGGCTATAGCAGCTTCGGCGCGTGCTTGAAACGACGACCTGGGTAGGCGTTTGGTGTCCATTTCAAAAAAAGTAACCGAAGCGTAGCCACCAATTGTTTGGAGAATTCCTTCTCGGTAGCCTGCGTCCCAATACATTTCCTTGTGATAGCTTTCAACAACAAGAACCTTCTTCTCGCTGCCTTGTGCTAAAACAGGTAGGCTTCCCAACACCAGAAAACATAGTATTATAGAATTTATTCTAGTGAATAGCATACCAACAACCCTCAGTTTCATATATTCACAGTTAGCTAAACCCCATTAATTTTGTTCCTAAACGCACAAAAGGAATATACGAATAAGTGCGATTTTTTCTCTGTGCCCTTAAAACAGCGAATGTCCACAAACCGAGTAATCTGTACCTGATGTGGGTAGCCAGCGAAATGACGAAGCCTTCCAGAATTAATTATGATTTATTTTCGCCTACCGACTTGCCCGACTGTAATCTATGCCTAGATCTCGAGCTTGATAGAACTATGCTTGATACTTTATGCATCGTGTTATTTTTATGGCTATGTTTCTGTTTGGATCTGGAAGACATTTCCTTCAGATATTCGTGTACCGCTAATTCAGGAATAGCAGGAATATTAAAACTCTACACAACTGCAGAATACTTGACGATGAAAGCCTATAAAGTACATCAGTTGACCTCTCATCCTAGGATAGATTCCTCCCTTAGTTTATAGAGGCATCCTTGGCAGTACAGGCTGAGCATCCAAAGAAATGAACGTCAAAGAAGCTATCACTGCTTTAGAAAATATCAAAAAGCAAAACCCGTCTATTTAGTTGCTAGCAAAGCCATATAGTGTCGCTGGATTCTCAACAAATAACTTATATCGATTCTCTTCAGTGCCTGCCCATTCGTTCACCAGATCTAAAAGGTGTGCATCGTTGGGGTAAGTCTCGGCGGTTTTGGACATAAGGTGCGGCCAATTGCTGCCCCATATAACACGATCTGGCGCATAGGCGATCAAATACTTAGCAAGGCAGCCCACATCAGCATAATTTGGATAACCCAAAGCTGAAGTCTCATAACAAGCTGCTATTTTTACGTAGCAGTTGCCCCTGTCTATTAAGCGCAACAGCGACGAAAACTCTTTGCTTTGTTCATTAACAGGCTCAAGAAATTTACCTATGTGGTCTATAACATAATTCCCTTGAATTTTTTGCAGTAGAGGACTGTGTTCAAGCATTTCTCGGCCATCGAACTGCACAATCATACTCCAGTCAAAATTGGACACTCGCCGATTGACATGCAGTAATTCATCCAAGCCCACAGCTCCTTGCATGATGTTCATTATACGGGCACCACGCACACCTAAGTCGGTCATCCATTGCAACTGCGCATCAGTAATTGAACCGTCGACGGCAACAATAGCACGTGCTTTGTCACCGTAGTGCTCAAGCACCTCCAATGTACAGCGGTTATCACGCTGATAGCTATTGCCCTGTGTAACAACCAATCGATCAATTCCAAGCCATTTTCTAACTTGATCGTAGTGTGAAATAAGCGCGTCCTCTGGAGCATCCGGTCCCCCGGGTTGAGCCTGATACTTACTGCTATCAAAAAAATGCATATGGCAATCCACAGCGCCTTCGGGTAAAAGCTTTTTGGGAGTTTGGCCTGCTAACGCTCTAAACATATCTATACTCTAAGTTGTTGTCGGGAGATGGCTATTTGGATTAATTTCTTGCGCATGAATCACTAAGCAAAGCTTTCTACAGGCTGTTAATCTACTTTTCCCTCTTTAAAGTTCTTTATTTAGTATTGGAAAGATGAATGTAACTCAGTAACAGGGTGCCAATTTTCCTGTGTAATAACCCCTCCGGAGTGTCGAATAACTTGCCCGGCAATTTTATGCGCTAACAGTGCCGCTTGCATTTCGGTATTTCCGAGCAACCTCGCCCCCAAATATCCCGCGCAAAAAGAATCACCCGCCCCAGTCGTATCTAGTGGTTTTATAGTCTCAGGTGCAGGTACGTGACTGGAAATTTCTTCTGCATAGACATGACAGCCCTCCGGCCCATTTTTAATCACAACCTCTTTCACTCCCCAATCGCGCCAGCGCTGGCCAGCAGTATCGATGCTGACATCCCCCCAGATAGCCTTATCATCGTCAAAAGTTGAAAGTACTATGGAGGATATCCTAGCCATTTTCTTGAATACACCAATACACTCTTCTATGTCCCGCCAGAGGGCAGATCGATAATTAGGGTCGAAGGCTATCACTGTCCGGTTTTGCAATTTCGCCAACGCTTTGAGAAGACAACAACGCTGGGCAGCATCCAGAATCGCCAGTGAAATCCCTGATAGGTATATCAACTGAAACGGCTTTAGCAAATCATAGATCGCATTTTCATCCATTCCCTTAAACATCGTTCGTGCCGCAGAAACGGAACGCCAATAGCTAAAAAATCGCTCTCCATGACTATCGTTTTCAATCAGATACAAGCCTGGTTGTCCGCCCTCTACCCTAAGGATCAGCTGAGTATCTACCCCCTCTAATTCCATTTTTTCGCAAGTAGCGTCACTCAAACTGTCCTGCCCTAATGCGCTTATGTAAGATACTTGCAGTTGATCACTAAACTGACGCTTGAAGTAGACTGCGGTATTAAAAGTATCTCCGGCAAATCCGCGCTTGTATGTGTTTGAGGCAACAGGAGCCATCTCAATCATACACTCGCCAATACATGCAACTTTGAACATATCCATCACCATTGATTAAACTTCTTATAGAACGATAAGAGCACTGCGGCAAAAATTTAGCCGCAGTGCTACTCCACTATTTTTTAAATGCTCACACTACTACTGTGAGTTATTAAGGCATCAGCTGCCCGCCATTAACTTCTATAGCCTGACCAGTGACATAGCCAGACATTTGATCCGATGCCAAATACAAATAACTACCCACACAATCTTCGGGTGTACCTAAGCGCTGTAGCGGAATAGTCTTAGTAATGGATTCTAATACTTCCGGTGCTGTGTGCACTTGATGGAAGAGTGTGTAAATAGTCCCTGGGGATACTATGTTAAAACGCACCCCGTCTAATGCATACTGTTTGGCATAAGCACGCACCATATTGTGTACTGCAGCTTTGGCCCCAGCATACAAACTGGCGCCCGCACCACCTCCCACGTGAGCAGCCAGAGATCCGGTGACTACTACATTGCCTTTAGTGGCAATTAAATGAGGCATTGCCGCCGCGCATACATCGACCACCGAGCGCACGTTAAGATCCATCACTTTGCTATAGAACTCAGAAGTTATTTCTTCCAATCCTGCTCTGGCGATTAAGCCACCCGCATTGACGATGAGCACATCGAGCTTGCCAAATTGTGCGACCACTTTTTCTACCAACATTCTATTTTCTGCGCTTACGCGCACATCCGCTTGAAAAATCTCGGCAATACCACCCGCCTCAATAATTTCTCGCTGTACTTGCTGTGCCTGTTCCTCACTACTTCCATAATGCACAGCGACTTTCGCTCCGCTCTTGGCAAAGCCCTTCGCCACAGCCGCACCTATGCCGGTGCTAGCGCCTGTCACAAGTACAACTTTACCTTTGAAATCGTCTAACATTTTAATTCTCCTAGATTATGGAACCTGCAATTAGCCCATTTTCCGAGGCGTATATAGCCCTGTTGAGCCTGTTTGCAGGTTATTTTGGCCAAGCAGATCCAGCACTCTGATATTGCTATCAAAGTTGGATACAATTTGATCGGAATTTATTGAGTCGATGCGATTAAGTCCGACAGCTTTTTAGGGCGGACTTATTCGCAGTATCCTCAGTTATTGGTCGCGTAAGTGGTTCGTCACTCTTGTTCGCGCACTGTGGATGTGATATCGCATGGCCAAATCAGCCCCTTCAGGATCTCCAGTGACTATTGCCTCATAAATAGCTCTATGTTCTTTACACACTTGTTTCATTCTCTCCTTGGAGCCAACCTTTGTTATTTTCAAAGCAACCCGGATCCCCGAAACCATCGATGAATTCAGTAGAGAAAGCACATTGACGTAGAACTCATTTCCTGTGGCTTTCGCAATAGCCAAATGAAAATCATAATCTGCGTTGGCCGGGATCCCCTCACCGCTAATCAGAGCATCCTCGAACACTTTTAGAGCCGACGCTATTCTTTTGATATCTACAGAGCTCGCTCGCTGGGCTGCTAAACTAGCTGCCGCACCTTCAAATGGAAGTCTTGCTTCAAAACATCTAAGTAAACTAGGCACATCTGATGCCTCGGCAAACTTAGTCAGCCCCTCTGGCGGACGCGCCTTTACAAAAGATCCCGCACCTTGCCTTGAATATACCAAACCATCAGCTTGCAAACGCGTTAAAGCCTCGCGAATGACGGGTCGTGATACATTAAAAGACCTAGAAATCTCATTTTCTGAGGGAAGCTTATCGCCCTCTTTTAAAACACCTGAAACGATTTCCTCTAGTATTTGCCCATATAGTTGGTCAGCCAGTCTTTCACGTTTACGAATATTTAAGTTTAGCTCGACCATGCAGTTAGTCCATTAGTAGATTAGGTAGTGTCAGCGATACCGCTGGAATAAAAGTTGTTAACATCAGTGCGAATAGCATAGCCAGGTAGAATGGCCAGATTGTTTTTATGACATCCTCCATTTTCACCTTGCCGACTACGCAGCCGACGAATAAGCATGAACCTACTGGCGGAGTACAGAGTCCCAATCCCAGATTCATCATCATTATCATGGCAAACTGCGTCGGGTCCATCCCAATTGCCACAGCGACAGGTAAGAAAATCGGTGTGCAAATTAAGATAAGTGCCGCCATATCCATCAGCATACCGAGCAATAACAACATCACATTAATCATTAGAATAATGACGATAGGATTATCAGATATAGCATACATGAAATCAATCATACGGGTTGGCACTTCGTAGTAAGTCAACATATAAGCGAAGGCCGCTGCGCAGGCAATGAGTATCATCACCATCGCAGTAGTGCGCACTGAATTGATCACTGCCAATTTAAAATTTGACCATGTGAGCGAGCGGTACACAACAAAACAGACCACCGCTGCGTAAATAGCCCCAAAAGCCCCTGACTCAGTCACCGTAAAGACACCACTTAACACCCCGCCGACGATAATAACAGCCGTTAACAATCCAGGTAAAGCGGTCATAAAATGGATAAAAAGTACCACAAATCCAGGAAACTTCTCTGCTTTGTAGCCACGCTTCACGGCTATTACATAGGCGGTAAATGCCAGGCAAACACACATTAACACCCCGGGTACTACCCCTGCCAGAAATAGCTGGGTAATAGACACACCACCACCAGTGGCCACTGCAAACAAGATCATGTTGTGACTGGGGGGGATTAAAATACCCGCCACCGAGGAGGTAACTGTCACATTGACTGCGTAATCGGCATCATAGCCTTTCTCTTTCATTACCGGGATCAAGATAGAACCCAGCGCTGATATATCGGCGATAGCCGAGCCTGAGATGCCGCCGAACAGCATCGAAGAAAACACATTCACAATGCCCAAACCACCACGCACTGCACCGACTGCTGAGGATGCAAATCTAACCAAGCGCATCGCGATACCACCGTGAAACATCAGTTCGCCGGCGAAGATAAAAAAGGGAATTGCCATCAATGAAAATACATTAATGCCTGAGACAATCCGCTGAAAAGCAACCAACAACGGCAAGCCTTCATAAAAGAAGCAAGCGAGAGCTGAAACCCCCAGTGCAAACGCAACGGGAACACCTACGACCACACAAAGGGCGAAGACCGATAGTAATATGAACAAACCCATTATTTAAACCTTTTTATTCGACTGTAGAAGATGCGCTATCCGCAGCTTTAAAGAAGTGAATTAAATGCCCGATAGAGAAAAGAAAAATCAGACCACCACAAATAGTAATGGGGATAGCTCTCACTCCCTCTGGAATACCTATCAAAGGGATAGCGTTACCCCATTTAAATAACACCAATTCATAACTATTAACCGCCATTAGCCATCCAAAAACTAACATAGTGCAATAGGAAGTCAGCTGAAAAAACTTCCGTACTGGCGTCGAACTAATATCCCTGAAGTAAGTGACCCCCAAATGAGTGTGCTGATGTACCCCCACAGCGGCACCGAGAAAACCAATGCACATAATCAGCAGCAGTGAGACTTGCTCAACCCAGGTTGGGGTGGAATTTAAGATGTAGCGACCGTAGACCAACCAGCCGAATATCACTGTCAAAGTCACCATTGAAATCCCTGTTATTAGGGTGCACAAATCACAGAGATTTTCTAATAGCTTGTCATACAGTGATATAAAAAATGAGATATTTTTGCTAGACATATTTATTACTCAGTCATTTTGACACTAAACAGTCACTGATTTTTATCAGTGACTGTTGCCACAATACCTAGAAGTTATTACTGAGTATTTTTGATTAGTTCCACTAGAGATTTAAGTTTTGGATTTGCTGTTAAAAACCCTTCATGAACGGGCTTCATCGCCAACTGGAAAGCTGCTTTATCGGCGATTTCATTGATTTTAACGCCCGCTGCAAGCACCTTTTTACGGCTAGCCTCTTTGCGCTCAGCCCAAAGTTCGCGCTGTAATAACGCAGATTCTTGTGCAGCTTCACTTACTGCTTTTTGATCTACATCCGATAGTCCACGGAAAATTGCCGCGTTGATGCAGACACATTCAGGAATTATTAAGTGCTCTGACAACGAGTAAAAACCCGCCACTTCAAAATGTCCTGTTGCTTCATAAGATGGATAGTTATTTTCAGCCCCTCCGACCACGTTGGTCTTTAGCGCTTGATAGACTTCAGAAAAAGCCATTGGCGATGGGTTCCCCCCCATCGCTGAGATCATGCCTGAATATAGGTCGTTATTCATCACTCGTACTTTCATTCCCTGCAAATCCCCAGGGATATGGATGGGCTTTTGAGTGTTGTAAAATGAGCGCGCTCCGGCATTGTGATAAGCCAAAGCGATAAGGCCTTTTTTCTCTAGTCCAGCACTTATTCTTTTACCGGCTTCGCCATCCATTGCTCTAAATGCTTGTTCCACAGATTTAAAAACGAAAGGGAGCGATACAACATTTGCCTCTTCAGCAACGGGGCCAATAGGACCTAAGCTGAAATTACCGATAGCCAAAGCACCTAAGCGCACTTGCTCAATCGCATCTGTCTGATTGCCCATAGTGCCACCATGGTACATTTTTAGATTTATACGCCCCTCAGTCTTCTCATTAACTAGGCGAGCGAAATCATCCATAGCGACCGTATTTGGATAACCTGACGTATGAATATTCCATCCTTTCCAATCCTGTGCAAGTACAGAAGCTGAACTGGTTGCCATCACGGCCATGAAACTGAAGGCAGTAGCTATCTTATTGATTCTTATCATCTTGAAACCCCGTTTAAACATAGTTTTGTACATTAATTTTTATTTTACAAAAGCAAGCTATTCACTGTTTAACGCCAGCAACAACTTGCAATACAAGATGATCACTTATCACAAACTTGTCAATTAAAATTTACAAATATTACAAAAATATTAAAACCAAAAACAGAGCTATAATATTTATCACAACAAAAACAACAGATTACAATGATATAAGCAAAAAACCACACCCGAGCCTGCATTACAACTTGTATTACAACTTGTCTTTTGTATACTTTGAACACTTAGAAAAACCCAATAAACAAACAAGGAGCACCATCATGAAAACCTCAGCAGTCACTATTGACGACTTACAAAACTCTGTTGTTTCTGTTCCGCCACTTTGTCGCAATGCCGACTTGTCACTCAATATTGAACAAAACAAGAAATTGATTAAGCACTTGGAAAATGGCGGAGTTTCTACCTTTATGTACGGTGGTAACGCAAATTTTTACCATGTCAGTATGACTGAATACCCAGAGATCTTAGATATGCTCAGCGATTCTGTTGCTGAAAATTCTTGGGTTATTCCTGCAGTAGGACCTGATTACGGGAAACTGATGGACCAGGCAAAAATACTCGCCAGTCGAGAATTTCCCACCGCAATGGTATTACCTCAAGTATTCCCTAAGTCACCAACAGGGGTGGAGGAAGGCCTTCGTCGTTTTGCCGATGCATACGGAAAACCTATCATTGCCTATGTAAAAATTGACGGTTACTTAGAGCCTGAGCAAATTGCCAGATTGGTCGACGACAAAGTCGTTTGCGCAGTCAAGTACGCGCGGGTACTCGAAGACAGCAACCACCCAATCGACGACAGCTATTTAACCGAACTTTGCCAGCTCATCGACTCAAATTTAATCATCAGTGGAATCGGTGAGCGCCCAGTTCTAACTCACTGGAATGATTTTGGATTGCGCTCCTTTACCTCGGGTTCAATCTGCGTGGCACCACACGTGTCGACCGAGATTTTGCGATCATTACAAAGCGGCGATCTCGAAAAAGCGACGAAGTTGCGTGAACTTTTCATCCCATTAGAGGATATGCGTGATCAATATAGTCCTTTGTGTGTTCTACATCGCTCTGTTGGCATGGCAGAAATCGCAAAAACTGGCCCATTAACGCCAATGCTATCCGATGTTGTAGAAGGCGACTCATGGAAGCAACTGGAAACTGTTTCAAAGATATTACTACGGGAAAATAGCGAAATGCACAGCGCCCATCTAGCCAACCAAAGCTAACAAGAGGAAAAGTTATGTCAAAAATCTTACTGACAGGTGCTGCCGGCGGGCTCGGAAAGGTACTGAGGGAAAGCCTGAATAACTGGAAAGACTCTCTGATAGTTTCAGATATTACTGACCTGGGTCCAGCCCAATGCGGTGAAGAGGTACGACAATGCGATTTGTCGGACTTTAAGAGTGTATTAGAACTAGTAGAAGATATCGATGAGATCATTCATTTAGGCGGCGTTTCTGTGGAAGATTCTTTCGTTCTCCATGCAAATATTATTGGTACCTACAATATTTACGAAGCTGCCAGGCAAAAGGGCATTAAGCGTATTTTATTTGCTAGCTCTAACCATACCATTGGTTTTCACAGCAGAGAAAACCTATTAGATGCGAGTTCAGTTATGCGCCCTGATTCCCTGTATGGCGTCTCTAAGGGCTTTGGAGAGCTGCTGGCTAGATACTACTACGATAAATTCCAAATTGAATCTGCCTGCATCCGTATCGGCTCTAGTTTTCCAAAACCTAAGGATAGACGCATGCTAGCGACCTGGCTTAGTTACAAAGATCTAACCTCTTTGGTCAAACGCATTTTCGAAGTTGATCGTTTAGGCTTCGCGATAGTCTACGGCGTCTCTGACAACAAAGAGAAGTGGTGGGACAACCACCAAGTCGCTTATATCGGCTGGAGTGCTCAGGACAGCTCTGAACAATTTGAAAACGAGCCCTATATTACCGCAGAAAAAGTAGACCCATTCTCCCCTGTTACCTTATACCAAGGGGGAAAATTCGCATCTTTCGGGCATTTTGAAGATTGACACAAATTATCACAGCCCCGCAAGACAGGGGCTTTATCATAACAGGAAATCACTATGCTATTTGATGTTCGCACTTACACTACACGCCCTGGCACACTGCAAAAACAACTCGAGCTGTATCGCCAACACGGCTTTACTACTCAGAGAAAGTATTTAGGCTCCCCCTTTGCTTTTTTAATTCCAGAGACAGGTACCAGCCATTCATTCACACATATTTGGTGCTACAAAAATGCAGCTGACCGAGAGCAAAAGCGTGAGGCAATGAAATCTGATCCCCTTTGGGCTCAATATGTCAAGTTAACCGCCGAGGCTGGCTATTACACTCATCAAAGCAATCAGCTAATGAACGACTCCTTTTTCATGCAATCTAATGGATAACATTCTGACTAACTTGTTGGCATTTGGACAACTCGCACTATCGAACGCTTCACCAATCATACCAACGAACTCGGCAGTTCGTGAAATACAATTTAATTGTATAAAAGTAAGTTAGCAGTTACTTTGGTGGCAATCCAATCAACTCAACGAACTGGCCCAACCGATAGTTCAATATATCCGTCGAGAATCCAAGACTGCTAGGGCACAGGCTGTGACTTTGAGTTGACGCTAGGTCTTAAGGAAATTCCCGCGAGCTGGTCTTTCGCCCACGCAGAAAACTCTTTGGAAAAATCCAACAGCTGCATAAGTAGCTTTAAGATAACTTTGGGATTAGCGGCCTTTTGGATGACTTTGATCAGATGGGTCTTCTGTGCGATTAACGCAAGAGCATCTGTGCAGGAGTCAGTTCGAAGGCTCCGCTTCACCTCAATCGGAAGATCGAGACAGAGCCTTCTTACTTCTGTCGGAATTGTGTACCTAAAATAGTATGTTCTACCGCGTAGCAACAAGTATTGCTGTCGGTTCCGTACCAGTTTCTGTACCATGTTTTCTCACCTCTATAAAGAGATGCAACACATTGAAAACACTGTAGATAATGAGTGAGCCCGCCTGTAAGCCGCTTTCCCTGAGGCAAGAGGGTCGTGGACATTTATCGGTCTTATCAACAAGACAAAGAAATACCCAGCTAGAAAACTAACTGGGTATCTTGGTATTTAAGTGAGCCCGCCTGTATGCCGCTTTCCCTGAGGTAAGAGTGTCGTAGACATGTCTTGATCTGACTTTTCAATAGGCAAAAAAATACCCAGTTAGCAGTACTAATTGGGTATTATAAAAATAAAGTGAGTTCGCCTGTATGCCGCTTTCCCTGAGGTAAGAGTGTCGTAGACATTTATCGGTCTTATCGACGGGACAAAAAAATACCCAACTAGAAAACTAGCTGGGTATCTTGGTATTTAAGTGAGTTCGCCTGTATGCCGCTTTAAGTGAGTTCGCCTGTATGCCGCTTTCCCTGAGGTAAGAGTGTCGTAGACATGTCTTGATCTGACTTTTCAATAGGCAAAAAAATACCCAGTTAGCAGTACTAACTGGGTATTTTAAAAATAAAGTGAGTCCGCCTGTAAGCCGGGTTCTGTCGTAGACAGTCATTCATCTGGATAATATGTCGCCATATACCTCAAGCGATCTACCCGGTTCCACCGCGGGCCGCGGCACATGGAACCCTTTTGATCTTGCTCCGAGTGGGGTTTACCTTGCCACAACATGTTGCCATGTGTGCGGTGCGCTCTTACCGCACCCTTTCACCCTTACCGGCATCTATTCCCGAAGGTATAGATACGTAGGCGGTCTTCTCTCTGCTGCACTTGCCGTCGGCTCACGCCGCCCAGACGTTATCTGGCACCCTGCCCTCTGGAGCCCGGACTTTCCTCCCTTGCGTAAACGCAAGCGCGACTGCCCGGCGAACTCGGCGCGTAATTTAACAAATGTCTGAGCGCTTTACTACTACTATTGCCAATATCTATTAAATTA
>MAAB01029016.1_pt1 | contig 22443 bp, 22 predicted proteins | sample 1115991 | NCBI WGS metagenome assembly MAAB01 (sample SAMN04961124, study PRJNA320927) | seawater metagenome | isolation source: sample BD02T18 sea water enriched with oil for 18 days | place: USA:Gulf of Mexico | collected 2013-07-27
TTATCTAGGAGTAAGTAAATGGCTTTAATTTCAATGCGCCAAATGCTCGATCATGCGGCAGAATTTGAATACGGTATTCCAGCATTTAATGTAAATAACTTAGAGCAAGTACGTGCAATCATGCTTGCCGCTAGTGATACTGATAGCCCTGTCATCATGCAAGCATCTGCAGGTGCCAGAAAATACGCCGGCGCGCCTTTTTTACGCCATTTAATTTTAGCTGCAATTGAAGAGTTTCCACATATTCCAGTGGTTATGCATCAAGACCACGGGACTTCTCCTACGGTTTGTCAACGTTCTATCCAATTAGGTTTTTCATCAGTCATGATGGATGGCTCTTTAATGGATGACGGTAAAACACCAAGCAGCTATGAATACAATGTTGACGTAACACGTCGCACTGTTGAAATGGCACACGCTTGTGGTGTTTCAGTTGAAGGCGAATTAGGTTGTTTAGGCTCACTCGAAACGGGTATGGCTGGTGAAGAAGACGGCGTTGGTGCTGAAGGTGTATTAACAAAAGAACAAATGTTAACAGACCCTGAAGAAGCAGCTGATTTTGTAAATAAAACCCAAGTAGATGCGCTAGCTATTGCGTGTGGTACTTCTCATGGTGCTTATAAATTTACGCGTCCTCCTACAGGCGACATTTTAGCGATTGATCGTATTAAAGCAATTCACAAACGTATCCCACATACTCACTTAGTGATGCACGGCTCTTCATCGGTACCACAAGATTGGTTGGCTGTTATTAATGAGTTTGGTGGCAAAATCCCTGAAACTTACGGTGTACCAGTTGAGCAAATTCAACATGGCATTAAAAATGGCGTACGTAAAATCAATATAGATACTGATTTACGCCTTGCAGCTACAGGCTCTATTCGTCGTTTCCTGGCAGAAAATCCAAGTGAATTTGATCCTCGTAAATTTTTACAAGTATCGACTAATGCTATGTACGACATTTGTAAAGCCCGTTATGAAGCATTCAATACTGTTGGTAATGCAAGCAAAATCAAGCCTATAAGTCTTGATAACATGTTTGACCGTTACCAACGTGGTGAACTAAAAGCTATCATCAAGTAACATCACTGGTACAAAATAGTTACAATAACTATTAATTAAAAGGGCTTAGGCCCTTTTTTTATGCTCGAAAAAAAGCAGGTACTTAGGTATACTCGACTTAATATAATCACGTTTCATTGCTAAGAAGTAATTTTTTCAAAATGTTTTCTCGTTTTATCCTACTCCCTATTTTCACAATTTTTTGTATTTTACCTTCGCTATCTTATGCTCAAAAGCAAAAAACAGAGACCGACTCTGCAAATGCTTCAGATATATTATTTAGCCTTGAAAAAGCTGATGAATCTCAACAGCCTGCATCTGGTACTTTGTTTACAGCCTCAGCAGAACTTGGCTTACTTTACTTAACGGGTAACACCCGTAGTGCCGATATTAAAACAGGCTTAGATTTACGTTTTGAAAGAGGCCTTTGGCGAAGTTTTTTTGTTTTCGATTTATTAGTTAAAAAAACTGAAAAAGAGAGTGAAATTAACACTAATGAAATTCGCAAGGATTTTGAGACGACTGATCAAAAGTGGAGCATCTCCTCGCAAACTAACTACACCCTTGACGCAATAAAACAAAACTATATCTATGGCAGTATATTTTATGAAGAAAATCGCTTTTCTAGCTTTGATTCTCAAGCGTCAATGTCAGCCGGTTGGGGACGTCGCTGGTTTGAAAGCAAAGAAGCTAGCTTTGATGCTGATGTAGGTCCAGGTTTTAAGAGAGATGTTACCCAAGTTACTACTGAAGAAATAGCTGCTGGCATGACAAGTAAAACGCAAGATACCCTAATTTTACAAGCACAAGCGCTTTATATAAGAAAAATTAATGAACATATAGAGTTTAAACAACTCTTCGTGGTAAAACACGCGATAGAACAAGGGCAAAACAGCATTTATAAAGCTGAAAGCTCAATTACCAGTAAATTAATTGATTCTCTACAGCTTAAACTCAACTTTGTTATCGATTACAACTCAAAAGTTGACGCTGATAAAGAGAATTTAAATACGGAAACCTCTGCAGTACTTATTTATAGTTTTTAATTGCCTCACGAGTAGTGCAGCCAAAATTATTAGCTGCCTAACTCAAATGAATGCTGCTTAAATTTCTGTAAATCGTTAGATAACAGCTCAACACTTTGCTCATCAATCATGTAAGTAAAAGTGCATGTTCCTGACTCACTAAATTCATAACAAACACTGAGAAAGTCTCTTCCTTGCTTGGTGCTAAACAAACCAAATTTGAAAGTAACACCATTCATCCATTCAGAAACGTATTCATTGATTGGTAGAGTTAAGAGGTATTTATCAGGTGTCCCCTGTTTTTGCCATTGGCGGTACTTATCAATAGCATACTCAACATCATCAACTTCTGACTCATTTATCCATAAAGGATAAGTAATACTGAAACTACTTTTATCAGTACTAATTGGTGAGCTACTGCCCTGAGCGGAATATAATAAGGTGCTGCCAGAAACTAAACCAGTTTGGACCACTTTTAAACGGGTTTGCTTGTTAAGATAATTATTCGTCTGAGCACTGTACTCAGAAAAACTCACCTTTGTTTCCCTGTGACTTTCTGTATATCCACCTATAGAGCCGCAACCCGATAGTGATAGTGCGGTAATAGTTATAGCAATATTCGAATTCATTGTCGTTTCTTAAAGGATACTTGGTCTTGAAGCACTGCTAATGTCGTAACTTTTTTTTCACATTAACTAGGTACTGATATTGACGACCATTCTAGCGTCACAAAATAGTGTAACTGTTGAAAATCGTAATTTTTGCGTAAAGAACTGTAATAAATAACAAAAGGTTAAATAATAAAAACATCATTATTGATATTTTTGCCACAGCTCAAATCCATTTCTTATTTTCTTAACTGTTTCAGCGTTAGTTTCAAGGCTCAGTGCCATACAATGTTCAGCACTTTCAGCCTGTGAAATTGCCACGCCTGAGACCAGACTCAAGTCTTTTGATCCCAGTAAGTCTAAGCGATAGTTTAGTGATTCTTGAGACTGTATAACGACATCAACTAGTCCTTTAATTAACTTTTTAAGGTTCGTTTCTTCATTAGAAGATAAGTCTATATTCACCCCCCTCTTGAAATCCTTTTTGCAGAAAGTAACTGTGACTGTTATCTCCACGCATTATCCCTACTACACTTACCTGAACAGATTAAGTATGGTCTTTATCAGGAGTTAAAGACTATATTGTGACAAAGAACTGAAATCGCTTCAATCACATTTGCTTGCCCCGCTTCTTTAACCTAAAATATCGCAATTATAATTTCCCTCCAAATAAAAAGGTATCTACATGGCTCAGCCACTACCAGATAAATTCATCATGTCGATGAATCGAGTTTCTAAAGTAGTTCCACCAAAGCGCACTATTTTAAAAGATATTTCTCTTTCATTTTTCCCTGGCGCTAAAATCGGTGTATTAGGTTTAAATGGTTCAGGTAAATCTACCTTGCTTCGCATTATGGCTGGTGTAGATACTGAATTTGAAGGTGATGCTGTTGCTTTAGCCGGTACTAAAATTGGTTATTTGCCACAGGAGCCTCAGCTTGATGAAAATCAAACAGTACGCGAAGCAGTTGAAGAAGCGGTTTCGACTGTTAAAGATGCTTTAGCACGCCTTGACCAAGTCTATAACGAATACGCGGAAGAAGGTGCTGATTTTGATAAGCTAGCCAAAGAACAAGGCGAGTTAGAAGATATTATTAATGCTAATGATGGCCATAATATTGATAACGTACTTGAGCGCGCTGCTGACGCTTTACGTTTACCTGAATGGGATCAAAAAATTGCCGTACTAAGTGGTGGTGAACGCCGCCGTGTTGCACTTTGTCGTTTATTACTCGAAAAACCAGATATGTTATTACTGGATGAACCAACTAACCATTTAGATGCTGAATCTGTAGCTTGGTTAGAGCGCTTCTTACATGACTATCCTGGTACTGTAGTAGCAATCACCCATGATAGATACTTCTTAGATAATGTTGCCGGTTGGATATTAGAGCTTGATAGAGGCCACGGTATTCCTTATGAAGGTAACTACTCTTCTTGGTTAGAGCAAAAAGATGCTCGTCTTGAGCGAGAAGGTAAAACTGAAAGCGCATTACAAAAAACCATCAAACAAGAGCTGGAATGGGTACGTTCAAACCCGAAGGCGCGTCAATCAAAAAGCAAAGCCCGTATGGCTCGTTTTGAAGAGCTTAACAGCCAGGATCATCAAAAACGTAATGAAACCAACGAGCTTTACATTCCACCTGGACCACGTTTAGGCGATAAAGTATTAGATGTTAATAACTTAACTAAATCGTTTGGTGATAGAGTACTTATTGATGACTTGAGCTTTAGCGTTCCTAAAGGTGCTATCGTCGGTATTATCGGGCCAAACGGCGCGGGTAAATCTACGTTATTTAAAATGATGTCGGGTGCTGAAAAACCAGACTCTGGTAATGTAGAACTTGGTGATACCGTTAAACTTGCTAGTGTTGATCAGTTCCGCGATGACATGGATAACAGTAAAACGGTTTATCAAGAAATATCTCAAGGCCATGACATTTTACAAATTGGTAATTTTGAAATTCCAAGTCGTGCTTATGTTAGTCGTTTTAACTTTAAAGGTAACGATCAGCAAAAGATCATTGGTGAATTATCTGGTGGTGAGCGTAATCGTGTTCATTTAGCCAAACTTGTGCAAACAGGCGGCAATGTATTGCTACTTGATGAACCAACCAACGATTTAGATGTTGAAACCCTACGTGCATTAGAAGAAGCGTTATTAGAGTTCCCTGGTTGTGCCATGGTTATCTCCCATGACCGTTGGTTCCTTGATCGTATTGCTACTCATATCTTAGATTACCGTGATGAAGGTCAAATCAACTTCTATGAAGGTAACTTTACTGATTATGAGGCATGGTTGAAGAAAACTTTAGGGCCTGCAGCAACTGAACCACACAGAATTAAATACAAAAAAATAGGTTAAATAGTAAATAAAAACTGCCGTTACTTGTACGTTAGTAATTTTGCTGTGATTTATTTATAAATTCACCGATAAAAGCCAGTTAAAATTTTGATTTTAATTGGCTTTTTTGTGCCTAATGCTTTTTACTTTTCAATAAAATAGGGCTATGCTGAGGCAAGGCAATTGTTAAACGTATTAGTCGAATTGGAAAGTAGACATGGAAAATAGACGACAATTTACTCGCATTTTATTTTCAATAAAAGCAGAGATGGAAATCGAAGAAAACATATACCATGTGTCTATTCATGATATATCACTTAATGGCGCTTTAATTACCGCCATAGAGAGTGAGCAACCATTAAAAGGTAAGCTCGGCACTTTACACTTTTTATTATCAGATAAAGAGTCAGAAGTGAATATGAACATTGCTGTTATTCACCAAGAAGAAAACGAAACAGGTTTGCAATGTAATTCTATTGATATTGATAGCGTTACTCATTTACGTCGTTTGGTTGAACTCAATCTAGGTAATAGTGAACAATTGAATAAAGAACTGAGTCAGTTATCACGGGAAAACTAAAGTTAAGCCATTGATTAAACTTATCTTTTAGTTTAAATTTAAACTGGTAAAAGTTTTACACCTTTTCCACTCAAACCTTTTAGGAGTCTTAATGAATCATCTAATTATCACTTGTATTGGCCCTGATCAAACAGGCCTAGTAGACACTTTATCTAAAATAATTTCTAAACATCAAGGCAACTGGCAAGTAAGCAGTTTACATCATTTATCTGGTTTTTTCGCTGGCGTGATTGAAGTCGCTGTGGCAAGCGAAAAAAGTGAAAGCTTAATCAGTGAATTAAAAGCAATTAGTGGATTAAGTTGCCAAATTGAAGTGGCAGAGCCTAACTTACCTGACGTTGTTAGTAATTTAGTACTAGAAATTACCGCTAATGATAGAGCAGGCATAGTTCAAGAAGTCTCCTCTGTGATTCATCATCAAAATGGTAACTTAATCAAATTAGTAAGTTCAAACGATAGCGCGGCCCATAGTGGCCAAGATATTTTTAAAGCGAAAGTACAAATTGCCATTGATGATAAATCGGTTGATACACTAATTAGTGCACTAGAACAAATAGCAGATGACTTGATGGTAGATATATCTCGCTAGTATGTATTACTAAGGTGTAGGACTAAACTTTATAAATAAGACTGCCACACCAAAACCAACGCGTTAATTTTAAGGCGTATAAATAAAAACGAGTGCACTAAGCACTCGTTTTTTTATGTCTCTTTCACTATAGCTGTTCTTATACGGAATGGTATTAGTAAATAGTTTATTGATTGGGTTTGGTTACCTTAAAATAAATTATCTTAAGATAAGGTCGCTAAGAATTTAGCTGCTTTATTAATATCTCGGCTACGTTTCATATCCGGTAAACTTTTCAAGAAAATTTCACCATAAGGTTTATTCACTAACCTATCATCACAAATCACTAAGACACCACGATCACTAACGTCACGTATAAGTCGCCCTACTCCTTGCTTTAAAGCAATAACTGCTTGCGGTAATTGAATTTGACTAAAAGGCTCTCCGCCTTGGCGTCTAACATCTTCACAGCGAGCCTGCAGTAAAGGATCATCTGGCGAAGCAAAAGGTAATTTATCAATAATCACACAAGTAAGTTTATCACCGCGAACATCAACACCTTCCCAGAAGCTTGCGGTAGCAAGTAATAGCGCACTGTCTTGCTCAACAAATTGCTCAAGTAGTTTTCGCTTGGCCATTTTTCCTTGCACTAATAATGGATTATCTATACTTTCAGCCAGAATTTCAGCAACCTGATGCATTACCCGATAGCTGGTAAAAAGCATAAAACAGGCACCTTTACTGGCTTTAATCAGTGGTTGGGCAAGTTCTGCAAGTTTTAGCGCGCGATTTTTATCATTTGCTTGAGGTAAGTAACGAGGCACGACAAGTTGTGATTGGGTTTGATAATCAAAAGGGCTATCGAGCATCAGTTGTTTAGCATTTTGTAAGCCTAAATGCTGAGCAAAGTGATCAAAGCTATTATCTACTGCCAAGGTGGCGGAAGTAAAAATCCAACCAGCGCCAGACTCTTTCACAACGGCACTAAACTTGTCACTAACGGTTAACGGGGTTTGATGTAATACCACACTTCTGGGGGTGGTTTCATACCAAAAGCTCATGCCATATGCTTCAACATTTGCCATCACGTCATATTGAGCAAGCAAATTAACAGCACGGTCAAAGCAATTATCTATCGCTTCGTTTCTAGAAACACAAAGTTTAATAACTTGATAAAGAAAATCTAAATCAGTTTTTAAGTCACTAAATTTTTGCTGAAAATGCGCTTGTCGATGTTTTTCTCGCCAATTACCGCGTTCAGGATCGTAATTAAACAGTAAGCGAAATTCTTGACAGGTTTTCTGAAGTTTTTCTGCTGCCCGGCCTAGTTGTTTCACATCAGTTAAACTACTGCGGTGTACTTGTAATACGTCGGTGCATAAATCAACCAGTTGTTTGCTAGAAAAAGCCTCGCCAAAATATTCACTGGCGATATCTCCAATTTGATGCGCTTCATCGAAAATCATTACCTGAGCTTTGGGAATTAGCTCACCAAAACCGGTATCCTTTAATGCCATATCAGCAAAAAACAAATGATGATTCACCACAATAATGTCAGCATCACTGGCTTTTTGACGTGCTCTAACTAAATGACACGCATCATAGTCTGGGCAATCTCTTGCCAAACAGTTATCTAAGGTACTCGTTACAAAAGGAAAAATACTGGAGTCTTCACTCACATTAACTATCTCGCCAATATCACCACTTTGCGTGCCATTTGCCCAGGTTTTTACTTTAACCAGATCTTGCAACATTTGCGCATCAAGTTGGCCACGACTATCTTGGTATTGCGCTAAACGGTAGTTACATAAATAGTTTGCACGACCTTTTAATAAAGCAACTTGCGCATTACTCGCCAGCACCTTTTTAATTAAAGGAATATCTTTATGAAATAGTTGCTCTTGCAGATTCTTAGTCCCTGTAGATACCACTATTTTTTTAGGTTTTTTTGGGTTTAGCGCTAAAAAGGCAGGGATCAAATAAGCAAAAGTTTTTCCGGTACCCGTACCAGCTTCAACAATCAATGAAGATTCTTTATCAATTGCCTGAGCAACATCAAGTGCCATATCTGTTTGCGCTTGGCGAGGGGAGAAACCTGTAATGGCTTTGGCTAAAGCGCCATCATTGGCAAATGCTTTACTTACATCAGAGATTGAACTATTAGTTGAGGCTGTCATGAATAAAAAATAAATATCGGCAACGTTGCTTAAAGGCAGTTAAATCCTACCATTAAGCGAATAAGAATAGCTAAGGATTATATACCCATTACCAGTCAAAGTGCAGAGTTTCAATGCTTATTGATTGGTTAAATAATCCCCTCATTTAAGGCAATTAACACAGCACGTGTTCTATCACGGGTATTTAGTTTGGCTAAAATATTCGAAACATGATTTTTTACTGTGCCTTCTGCTAGAAAAATACTCGCGGCAATCTCTTTATTAGAAAAGCCTCCAGCCATTAACTTTAAAATTTGGCCTTCTTTTTCAGATAATTTTTCCACTGCAGGAGAAATATCAAAACCTTTATTTATTTGTTTCATAACCACTGGCTCTGCAACAAAACCACCTTAGGCAAGTATTTTTACTGCATCGAGCACTGAACTGTTAACCATTGTTCCGATAGCTTTGTTTTGATGCTTATTAGCTTTTATGTCTTCATCCGCTGTTAAAGCAGTATTATCAGCATTGGTTAGTTGAGTACTTTTACTGGTGGGTGTTAAGTTTTGATTGCTTGACTGATAAGCTGCAGGAATAACAAAAGCGCCCCCAAAGGCTAGTAACGATAAAATGACAAATAATGCTTTTTTAGCAATTGATGAAAATAATGGTCCTTTGCGATGAGTAACACTTCGGTCAATAGTGAGTTGTTCAATATCTAAATTGCGGGGGCATTATATTCTCCTAATAAGTTAGGAGAATGATAAGAATTGTCAGCTTAGTCAAACAGTGCCAAAAGTAATGCTTTTCTGTCAATCAATGAGTGACTTTTGGCTACTCTGTCATTATGCGTATAAATCGAGGTGTTTAGGTTTATTCTTTTTCTGGTCAGCTTGTCCATCTGACTGTTCTGACTCTGTTGATTGTTGGGCTGATTCCTGAGCTGATAAGTCAGCGTCCTTAGATTCTGGCTCTTTTATTACCGTTTCTTGTTGAGCATGCTGCTCTTCCTTATTATCCTGTTTAGCCTCTTGCTGGCTGGAGTGGTATTGATCTTCTTCCGTGGTAAAATAATATTCATGGTTTTCAATGTGATCAGAGTCTTGACTAAGCTTGCTGTTAGCAGCTTCTTTGAGTAATGCCTTAACCTTTAAGCTTGCTGGCTTAATCGGTACAGGGACTACACGTGTTAGTTGAGTAGTAAAAATATCCATTCTTAGTTCCTCCGCAATTTGAAAGTCACAAATAAATAACTATACCCAAGCTACTTGAAGATGCGTATTTCAGGTAGCTTGGGTATATATTGCAATACCATGTTATCGACTATTCGCTGAAAATCTTTAGGCTGTAAATTTTACCTGACCCACACAATCAATTTAGAGTAATAACTTTAAGCAAGATTCATATAACAAATCATAATAAAAAACCCTTATTTATTACTTGCAGGCATCTTAATTAAACAGTAGTGTTAACAGCATCAGAACAAATTATTTTTCTACCTGTTAATTTAATTTTAGATTACCATCAAGTTAACAGCAAATTACCTACTATTAGAGACTTTTTAACCATGATTATTAACCTGAATCGCCGACATCATCACCATCATTACAACTAGCCCATTCAGGTTTACTTAATAAGTAAATTACTGAAGGGCAACTGGCCTTTCAGTGGTTTAAATAAGCATAATACATCCTCTTAATAGAAGTAACTGTAATTGCTAAACCCCCGAAAGAGTCACGACTCTCTCGGGGGTTTTCGCATTTTAGCGAATAATAAATTGTATATACATGACGAATTTTAAGATTAAAAATGATAGGAATTAACATTATGAGCACATCAGAGCCACGTTTACGCATTGCCATGCAAAAGTCAGGACGCCTAAGTGAAGATACCCAAAAAATCCTTAAGCTTTGTGGATTAAAGTTAAATCTGAGCGATAGAAGATTATTAGCTCATGTAAGTAATATGCCTATTGATATTATGCGTGTACGTAGTAGCGATATTCCCGGTTTGGTTATGGACGGCGTTTGTGATTTAGGCATCGTTGGTGATAACACGCTCGAAGAAGAAGAGTTAGATCGCCAATTAAAAGGCAATAAATCTGACTACATTCGCACTACCTCTTTAGATTTTGGCGGTTGTCGTTTTTCAATTGCGATGCCTGAAGAATTCGAATACACGGGCTTAGCCTGTTTAGACGGCTTACGTTTTGCTACAACTTACCCGCAACTATTAAACCGCTTTGCTAAAGCAAATGGCATTAACGTGGAGTTTTGTTTGTTAAAGGGCTCGGTTGAAGTAGCACCTCGCGTTGGCTTAGCTGACGGTATTTGTGACTTAGTTTCTACTGGCGCAACGCTTGAGGCTAATGGCTTAAAAGAAGTAGCTGAAGTTTTCCGTTCAAAAGCGTCACTGATTCAACGAGCAGACCCTTTATGTGAAGAAAAACAAGCCATTCTAGATACGTTATTACCACGTATTCACGGCGTAATGAAGGCGAAAGAAAGCAAATACATTATGCTGCACGCACCAAAAAACAAAATAGCTGAAGTCAGCAAATTAATGCCTGGCACAGAAACCCCCACTGTTTTGCCACTTGCTGAGCGTGACGATATGGTCGCTGTGCACGTAGTAGCAACAGAAACATTCTTTTGGGAAACCATGGAACAATTAAAAGCCTTAGGTTGTCACTCTATCCTAGTGATGCCAATTGAGAAGATGATGGGCTAAATTCATTTACCTCATTGCTAGTGAGCGTAAGTTCGGCATTGGAAGTACTCAGTGACTATCGTCAGCTCTGTGCTACCGCTTTACACATACAGTCACTAGCGTCGAGATAAAAGAATTATTGCAAAAAAATTAATACAAGTGTTGTAAATTAATACCGAGAAATAATTATGATTAATCAACTAATCAATTGGCAAGAACTATCAGCGCAACAAAAAAAGAGCGCACTTGCTCGACCTGCAATAGCAGACAGTGCTTTATTATCAACGCAAGTTGCCAATATTTTAGCGCGAGTTAAAAGTCAAGGTGATAAGGCAATTTTTGCGTTAACTGAGCAATTTGATGGCATTGCGCTTAACACCTTAGCTGTCTCTTCAGAACAGGTTTCTAAAGCGAAGTTGGCTCTAACAGATAAACGCACAAAAGCAATTAGCACGGCTTACCAACAAATAAAGTCATTTCATAGCGCGCAAAAAGCTTCTGATATTACTGTTGAAACAACACCTGGTGTTAAATGCACGTTAAAAACGGAAGCTATTGAAAGTGTTGGTTTATACATTCCAGCAGGCTCTGCTCCATTACCTTCTACGGTATTGATGTTAGGCGTACCTGCACAGCTTACTGGCTGTCAACGTACAGTGCTTGTTTGTCCTCCTGATAAAAATGGCCAATTAGCTGACGAAATTTTAGTGGCTGCTGATCTTTGTGGTATTACAGAAATATATACCGTTGGTGGCGCACAAGCTATTGCGGCACTCGCTTACGGCACAGAAACAATTCCTGCGGTAAATAAAGTTTTTGGACCAGGAAATCGTTATGTTACTGAAGCTAAAACTCAGCTGTCGCAACAAGTTGCAGGTTTTGCTATTGACATGCCAGCAGGCCCGTCTGAAGTATTAGTTATAGCCGATGACCAAGCAAACCCAGCATTTATAGCAGCCGATTTATTATCACAAGCTGAGCATGGCGTAGATAGCCAGGTAATATTACTCAGTGATAGCCAGTCTTTAATCACAAAAGTGAAAAGTGAATTAGAACAGCAACTGACCTTGTTATCTCGCTGTAAAATTGCAGAGCAAGCATTAAAGCAATCTCGTTTAATTCTTACTATAGATTTAGCGCAGGCCGTGGAAGTATCAAATGAATACGGACCCGAGCATTTAATCATTCAAACAGAAGATGCACCCGCATTACTCAGTAAATTACGAAATGCGGGTTCAATATTTGTAGGTGCTTATACGCCAGAGTCTGCGGGTGATTACGCCAGTGGTACTAACCATGTTTTACCAACGTATGGTTACTCAAAAGTTATTTCAAGTTTATCTTTAGCTGACTTTTCTCGTCGTTATACCGTACAAGAGATAACAAAAGCGGGTTTACAAAGTTTAGCTGAATGCATTATTGAGTTAACAGATGCTGAAGGTTTAGATGCGCACCAGCGCGCCGTAACAATTCGCTTAGAAGAAGGTAGTTAGTTATGACCTCGCCAGTAAATGACGCATCAGAAAGTAATACATTAGTAACTAACACCTTAGTAGATAAGTTAGCAAGAGAAGAGCTAGTAGATATGGTGCCTTATCAATCTGCTAGACGTCTTTTTGCAAGCGGTGATAATGATCAAGCCAATAGCAGAACTTGGTTGAATGCCAATGAAGCGCCCGGTCAAGGTCAGTATCAATTAAGCAGCGAGAATATTAATCGTTACCCTGATTTTCAACCGCAAGCACTATTAAATGCTTATAGTAATTATTGTAACTTACCTGTTGATAATATACTGGCAACTCGCGGCGCAGATGAAGGTATTGAATTAATTATTCGTAGTTTCTGTCGTGCTTATCAAGACAGCGTTCTTATCTGTCCGCCAACTTATGGTATGTATGCAATCAGCGCAGAAAATCACGGTGCTGGTATTATTAGCGTACCATTAGTTAATACCACAGAGGCAAAATATCAGCTAGATCTTGAAGGGTTGGAGCAACAAGTGGGAAAAGCAAAAGTTGTCTTTTTATGCTCACCTGGAAACCCTACAGGTAATACCTTACCATCAGCACAAATTAAAGCCGCAATTGATATTTTTAAAGACAGCGCTATGGTTGTTGTAGATGAAGCCTATTATGAGTATACCAATAAAGAATTGGGTGCTGAGCAAGTAAATAATAAACTCATTAGCCAATGTGATAATGTGATTATACTAAGAACCTTATCAAAAGCTTTTGCCTTAGCCGGTTTGCGCTGTGGTTTTACTTTATCGAGTAAAGAGGTTATCACACTACTAAGTAAGGTTATTGCGCCTTACCCTATTGCAGCACCTGTAGCTGAAATTGCCAGCAAGGCATTAACGAATGATTTAGGCGTTATGCAAGCCAGAGTAAATTCTGCTCATAGTTTACGTGAGCAGTTGAGTGAATGGCTGAAGCAACAAAAGTGGTGTAGCGAAGTTTTTAACAGCGACGCTAACTTTGTACTATTTCGTTGTAATAATATCGATGAAAAAAACAAAGTTTTTAACTTTCTAGTAGAACATAACATCTTAATTCGTGATCAGTCCAAGCAACTACAGCTTGATAATTGCCTTCGAATTAGTATTGGCAGTGAAGACGAAATCTCGCAGCTAAAGCAGCTATTAGACACACTATAAGTAAAGTTAACGCTGCAATACAGGTGGCGTAACAAACATAATGAAGAGCATTTTATGAGTAATACACAAGAGAAAATATTATTTATCGACCGTGATGGTACCTTAGTTGAAGAGCCAGCTATTGATAAGCAGCTTGATACGTTAGAGAAACTCGTATTCGAACCTAATGTCATTGCAGAATTATTAAAACTACAAGCGAAAGGTTTTAAACTAGTGATGGTTTCAAATCAAGATGGTCTAGGAACAAATAGTTTCCCTCAAGTAGACTTTGATTTACCTCATAACAAGATGATGGACTTCTTTAGCTCTCAAGGCGTACATTTTCAAGATGTATTACTTTGCCCTCACTTTGATGAAGACGATTGTAATTGTCGTAAACCTAAACTTGGTTTAGTGAGTGAATACCTTCAACAAGGTCGTGTAGATTTCACTAACTCTTTTGTTATTGGCGATAGAGAAACGGATATGGGACTTGCTGCTAACATGGGTATCGTTGGCATCAAATATGATCGCGAGACATTAAATTGGGCTCAAGTTAGTGATCAAATTATTACCCAGTTAGATCAGCCAAGAACAGCTACCGTTACGCGTACAACAAAAGAAACGGATATTACCGTTACGGTTAATTTAGACAAAGCAGGTCATAGCAAGATAGACACTGGTTTAGGTTTTTTTGATCACATGTTAGATCAAATATCCACTCACGGTGGCTTTAGCTTGCAGTGTAACGTTAGTGGTGATTATCATATTGATGAACATCACAGTGTTGAAGATACAGCCCTGGCCTTAGGACAAGCATTAAATCAAGCACTAGGTAATAAACGTGGCATAGGTCGTTTTGGTTTTGTATTACCAATGGATGAATGTCGTGCTGAGTGTGCTATCGACCTATCAGGTCGCCCATGGTTAGAGTTTGATGCTGATTTCACCAGTGCCAATGTCGGTACTATGTCTACACAAATGGTTCCTCATTTTTTCCGTTCATTAGCTGATTCAATGTTAATAACATTACACCTTTCAACCAGTAAAGGTAATTGTCATCACCAAGTTGAAAGTTTATTTAAAGTTTTTGGTCGCGCGTTAGGTCAAGCTATAAAGGTTGATGGGGATGCAATGCCAAGTTCAAAGGGTAGCTTATAATGACAAAGGTAATGACTTCAGCAAAAAATGTCATTGTAGATACCGGCTGTGCGAATTTATCTTCAGTTAAATTCGCCGTTGAGAGACTTGGCTTTGAGGTAACTATCACTGATGATGTAACAGTAATCCAACAAGCTGAAAAAGTTATATTCCCAGGTGTTGGTAGTGCTAAGCATGCTATGAAAAACATTAAAGCCAAAAATTTAGTGGCTGTTTTACAAGGCTTGACTCAACCTGTACTTGGCTTTTGTTTGGGCATGCAGTTAATGACTGAGTCTTCAACCGAAGGTAAAAAGTCTTCAACTGAAGGTAACAGTGATGACAAGACAAGTAACATAGTCCCTTGCTTAAACTTGATCCCCACAACTATTGAGCCATTAAAAGCACAAGGAAATAGATTGCCACATATGGGCTGGAATACGCTGACCCAAGTAAGAAATCATCCTATTTTTAAAGGTATCAGTGAAGGCGATTACTTCTATTTTGTGCATAGCTTTGCAGCGCCAGTAAGTGAATACACCATTGCCAGTTGTGAATACGGCAGTACTTTTTCTGCTGCTATCGCGAAAGATAACTTTATCGGTTGTCAATTTCACCCTGAACGCTCTAGTGCGTTAGGTAGTAAAATAATTCAAAATTTTCTAGAGTTAGACTCTACAGAACTTAACCAGGAGCTTGTAAACTTATGATGATCCCCGCAATTGACCTCATCGGTGGTGAAGTTGTTCGTTTATACCAAGGCGATTACGCTCAAAAAACGAATTACCAATATACGGTACAAGACCGTCAACAAGCCTATGCTGAATCAGGTGCTACTGTTATGCATTTTGTTGATTTAGATGGCGCTAAAGACAGCACTAAACGCCAACTAAAAACCTTAAAAACAGTGGTTAACCACCCTTCTATGATTATTCAAGTCGGTGGTGGTGTGCGTTGTGAAGACGACGTAAAGCAGTTATTAGCGCTCGGCGCTGATCGCGTTGTTATCGGCAGTTTAGCTATCAAACAGCCTGAACTAGTAACACAATGGCTGAAAACCTACGGCTGTGAAAAAATCGTATTAGCGCTAGACATTAAAATTGATGCACAGGGCAATAAAACATTACCTACACATGGCTGGATTGAAGATAGCGGTGTGAACCTAGAAGATTTACTTGCGCAATACCAAGATGCAGGTATCAAGCACGTATTATGTACTGATATCAGTAAAGACGGTACGTTAACAGGCACCAATGTTGATTTATACTCTGAGGTTTGTGCTAAATATCCTGAGATTGATTGGCAAGCTTCAGGCGGCATTGGTAGCTTAGCTGATATCAAGGCCCTGATCCCTACAGGTGTTAGCGGCGTGATTTTGGGTCGTTCATTGTTAGAAGGTAAGTTCACACTTGAAGAAGCAATCGCTTGTTGGCCAACTACCTCAGCAAATAATATAGTCAGCGACGCCGCAAGTAAGACAGGTGATAAATAATGTTAGCCAGAAGAATTATTCCTTGTCTTGATGTTCGTGATGGTAAGGTAGTGAAAGGTGTACAATTTCGCAATCATGAAATTATTGGTGATATCGTCCCTTTAGCAAAAAAATATGCTGAAGCAGGAGCCGATGAATTAGTTTTTTATGATATTACCGCAAGCAGTGATGGCCGTGTAGTAGATAAAAGCTGGGTAAGCCGTATCGCAGAAGTTATTGATATTCCTTTCTGTGTTGCTGGTGGTATAAAAAGTGAAAACGACGCCAAAGAAATATTAATGATGGGCGCTGATAAAATTAGTATCAACTCCCCTGCATTGCGAGATCCTGACTTAATCACCCGTTTAGCGGATGTTTTTGGACAGCAATGTATTGTCGTTGGCGTTGATAGTTTTTATAACAAAGAAACAGATGAATATCAGGTCTATCAATTTACCGGTGATGAAAAACGCACACAACAAACAGGTTGGAACACGTTTGACTGGATTGAAAAAGTTGTTAGCTTAGGTGCTGGTGAAATCGTATTAAATTGCATGAACCAAGATGGTGTTCGTCAAGGTTACGATATTGAACAGTTGAAACAAGCAAGAGCAAAATGTAGTGTACCTTTAATTGCTTCTGGTGGTGCTGGTACTATTGAACATTTCAGTGATGTTTATCAGCAAGCCGATGTTGATGGAGCACTCGCTGCATCTGTTTTCCATAAAGGCGTAATTGCGATTAAAGATTTAAAAACCTACTTAAAAGAACAAAATATTGAGGTAAGACCATGTTAGTAACTAACGATAATATAAATGATTTGGCATGGCAGAAAATGGATAACCTTATTCCTGCAATTATTCAGCATGCCGCGACAGGTGCAGTGTTAATGCAAGGTTATATGAACCAAGCCTCTTTACAAGCAAGCCTAACAACGGGAAAGGCAACATTCTTTAGCCGCTCAAAACAAGCACTATGGGTTAAGGGTGAAACTTCGGGCAACTTTCTCGAAGTTAAACAAGTATTAACTGATTGCGACAACGATAGTTTACTTATTGCTTGTCAGCCTATTGGTCCAAGTTGTCACCTAGGGACTGAATCTTGTTTCCCTGAGCAAAAGCTTACTCAACAAAACTTTCTCAGCCAACTTGAACAAGTAATTCAACAACGCAAAGATGATGATCCTAAAGAGAGTTACACGGCCCACTTATTCTCTCGCGGGACCACTAAAATGGCTCAGAAAGTCGGTGAAGAAGGTGTTGAAGTTGCACTTGCTGCTGTCGCTGAAACCAAAGAAGACTTATTAGGTGAGTGCGCGGACTTGTTCTATCACACCTTGGTATTACTCGCTGATCAAAAAATTGAACTCAGTGAGGTTATGGAAGTGTTACAAACACGACACAATAAATAGTCTCCCTACTAAGTTAATGACAATTTAAGTTACTTTGCGAATTATTAGCATCCTTGATACTTTTATAGAACAAGGATGCTATCATTTCTTAGTAAACATATAACTTCTCATATTGAGTCATAGTTAGAGACACTCACCGTTCCCATTTCCCTTGTACAAAGTGCTAAGCAAAGTAGTTTTCTCAATTTTATCCGTGATTATCTCTATACCCGCTCCATTTGAACATGCTCGCTTCAGGAAGTCTGAGCGATTCATAATTAATGCACATTTTTTTATTAAAGGTGTATATTGACTACCTACAACCTGCTCTCAACTTGTTAAATTTATTACCTCTTGAATGGAAATCATTCTTCATTATAATAGTCAGATAATTTCCATAAATAACTTATAAAAAGATCTATTAAGGATTAGCTATGTTTAAGCATAGAGCTATAAAAAAGTACGGAAACCAACTATTACCAAAGCTGCAACAACGTTATGGTGAGCAAACATTCTATAATGCCAGCCAAGTCAGAGCGACCATTTATCAATGTAACTTCAATCCAAGCTACTTGCCGCTTGGTTATCTACTATTTCTTGACTCTTGTGCATTAAATAAAATCACTGCGACTGAATTCCCTGAACTATGTATGAGAAAGTACAAAGAAGAAATCAAAGATTACCTTAGTAACCGTAAGTATTATGGTTACCTGAAACTTTTAAACCTTTAAACCTTTAATAATTATGACAATAAAAACTACTTGGCAAACTAAAAAATTCACAGAACTCTCTCTTAACCAATTATATGATGTACTAAAATTACGCGTTGATGTTTTTGTTGTTGAGCAAACTTGTTATTATCCCGATTTAGATGGTGAAAAAGACCTGTTAGATAGACATCCCCAAACATTACACCTCTTAGGTTATCAAGCAGAGCAACTTGTTGCTTACCTCCGTATTTTACCAAAGGGGCAGAATTACCCTAACAATGTCAGCATTGGACGAGTGGTAACAGCACCTCAAGCAAGAAATGGTGGCTTAGGTCATGAGTTAATGACTGAAGGGGTGACGATGTGCCAGCAACACTTTCCTAACGAAAGTATTAAGATTTCAGCGCAACAACATTTAAAAGCCTATTATCAGAAACATGGTTTCACTCAGGTATCAGAAATGTACCTAGAAGATGATATACCGCACATTGCCATGATTCGACAATGTAGCTAATAACTAGCGAACATAGAAACAAAAAAACTCGCCTTAGCGAGTTTTTTATTAACTGAATTATTATAATTTAAGCTAATTGAGCTGATAATAATTGGTTAACTTTTTCAACAGCTTGTGTGCCATCAATTGTTAAATAACTACAGCTACCTGATTTAGCTTCTGTTTGGTAGAAATCTACCAATGGCTTAGTTTGCTCGTGGTAAATAGCTAAACGCTTACGTACTGTAGCTTCTTCATCATCTGGACGAATAGATAAATCATCACCACTTACATCATCTTTGCCTTCCACTTTTGGTGGGTTGTAAACAAGGTGATAAACACGACCTGAGCCAGAATGTACACGACGGCCAGCCATACGTTCAACAATTACTTCATCGGGTACATCAAATTCAAGAACGTGGTCAACAACAATCCCACTTTCTTTCATTGCATCTGCTTGTGGAATAGTGCGAGGAAAGCCATCAAGTAAAAAACCAGCTTTACAATCTTCTTGAGCTACTCGCTCTTTAACTAATCCGATAATTAAATCGTCAGAGACTAATTGACCAGCATCCATTACAGCTTTGGCTTTGTTACCTAGCTCCGAGCCTGCTTTAATAGCAGCACGTAGCATATCGCCTGTTGAGATTTGTGGAATACCAAATTTAGCCATTAAGAACTGTGCTTGTGTGCCTTTACCAGCGCCTGGAGCACCCAATAAAACAATGCGCATATTATGTAACCTTAAATTGATGGTTGAAGTGTGGAAGTAAATATTACCTTTGCTCAATGGCATAAATATTCATTTGATCGAGCAAAGGTAATATTTCTTATCTTTACAATAAAGTCGCTGACACTATACAAGTTAGACTATGAGCAAACAAGTGGTGAAAGGCCCGATTGATCAAAAAAGGAGGTGATTCATGCATGAAACCCTCCTTTTTAAGACTAAAGTACTAGCAAAAAATTACGTTAAGATTACATAATTTACTTAGTTAGACTTAACATTAACTTATTCAAGCGTGAAACAAAGCTTGCTGGATCTTTTAAACTGCCGCGTTCAGCCAACATAGCTTGTTCAAATAACACCTCAACCCACTGATTGAACATATCATCATCTTGCTCATCAGCTACATGCTTAACCAGCGCATGTTCACCATTAATCTCAAAGATAGGTAAGGTATCAGGTACTTCTTGACCAACCGATGCCATTAGCTTAGCCATTTGGCTGCTCATATCGTCATCATCAGCAACAATACATGCTGGAGAATCAGTTAAGCGCTGAGAAAGTTTAACTTCTTTAACTTTGCCGCCTAGACTAGTTTTAATGCGTTTAACAACAGAGTCAAATTCTTTTTCAAGTTTCTCTTGAGCTTCTTTTGTTTCTGCATCATCCATATCGCCAAGATCAAGCCCACCGCGAGTAACCGATTGCAATTGCTTACCATCAAACTCTGTTAAATGGCTTACTAACCATTCATCAATACGATCTGACATTAATAATACTTCAATGCCTTTCTTACGGAAAACTTCTAAATGAGGGCTGTTTTTTGCCGCTTCAAAACTATCAGCAACAACAAAATAAATTTTCTCCTGACCTTCTTTCATACGTTCAATATATGAAGCTAACGATACATTTTGTGTAGTCGAATCTCCATGAGTAGAAGCAAAACGTAATAAACCAGCAACTTGTTCTTTATTTGCATGGTCTTCAGCTGGACCTTCTTTTAATACTTGACCAAATTCATCCCAAAACCCTTGATACTTATCAGCATCTTTATTACCTAATTTCTCAAGCATTTTTAAAACGCGTTTGGTACAGCCCTTACGAATCGCTTGAGTAATCTTATTATCTTGTAATATCTCACGAGAAACGTTCAATGGTAAATCGTTAGAATCTAAAAGACCTTTTACAAAACGTAAATAAGTCGGCATGAACTGTTCAGCATCATCCATAATAAATACACGCTGTACAAACAACTTCAAGCCATGTTGTTTTTCACGGTTGTACATATCGAATGGTGCTTTAGTTGGTACATATAAAAGAGAAGTGTATTCTGTTTTACCTTCTACTCTATTATGTTCCCACAATAAAGGGTCACCGAAGTCATGAGAAACGTGCTTATAGAATTCTTTATACTCTTCATCTGTAATATCAGCTTTTTCACGCGTCCATAAAGCAGTAGCCTTATTAACAGGTTCCCAAAGTGCAGGGATAGCGTCAACTGCTTCGGCAGCTGGTCGTGTTACGTTATCTTTTTCATCTGTCACTTCAGCTACAGCTTCAACAGCAGGGACTTCTGCAGTTAACATTTCAACTGAAACAGAAATGTGGTCTGAGTACTTAGTAACAATAGACTTTAAACGCCACTCATCTGCGAATTCTGATTCATCGTCTTTTAAATGAAGGATGATATCAGTACCGCGATTAGCCTTCTCAATTTTAGCCGTTGTGAATTCACCTTCACCCGCACTAACCCATTCAACACCATCAGTAGCACTATCACCAGCTTTACGAGTACGAACAGTTACTTTATCAGCAACAATAAAGGCAGAGTAAAAACCAACACCAAATTGACCAATAAGCTGAGAGTCAGATGCTTGGTCACCTGATAATTGTGAGAAAAACTCAGCAGTACCTGATTTAGCAATAGTACCTAGATGTTCAACCACTTCTTCTTGGTTCATGCCAATGCCGTTATCAGAAATCGTCATTGTGTTGTTTTCTTTATTACAGCTAACACGAACACGAAGCTCACCATCGTTTTCGTACAATGCATTATCGGATAATGCTTTAAAACGAAGCTTGTCTGCAGCATCAGCGGCATTAGATACTAACTCACGCAAAAATATTTCTTTATTGGAATATAGTGAGTGGATCATTAATTGTAGTATTTTGGCATTGTCCGATGCAAACGCATGATTTTGTACTTGATTAGTTTCTGACATCTAAAATATCTCCTGTAAAAGAATAAAATATACTTTTGTAAAAGTTGTTAGAAAGTATGTGGGGCTGAGGAAAGAAAATTCAAGGGATAACTATAAATGCTCATCAATTGATAATAAGGAAAGCAATAAACTAATGACTATTCAACTTCATGGCTAAAGTTAATTAATTGATTCTTTTATTTCACTAAGCATAATCAAAACTAGCATTCATCTAGGATAGGAAGGAGAATTCAAGAATAGAAGGAAAATACCGGAGTAGGTTGCCCTACTCCGGAAATGTATACTTACAATAAATGATTGACAGATCAGGTTTACCAATAAGTATGCCGTTATTAATTTGTTGCTTAGGGAGTAAACTACAATTTATTAACCGACTCACATTACCTTATAGAGCCTTTAATACAAACAGCTTATTTCTCATATAGTATTACTATTTAGCATAACTAAGCAAGTTAATTGAATATATATTCCAACAAAAAACATCAACAAGCATTATAACGCCATATAAAACAGTAACTTTTAAGTCTTGTAGCTATAAAAAATAATTTCATACTTATATATTTATTTACATAGTAGACAACAAAAAGACCGACTATTTCGAAT
>MAAB01029708.1_pt1 | contig 22382 bp, 23 predicted proteins | sample 1115991 | NCBI WGS metagenome assembly MAAB01 (sample SAMN04961124, study PRJNA320927) | seawater metagenome | isolation source: sample BD02T18 sea water enriched with oil for 18 days | place: USA:Gulf of Mexico | collected 2013-07-27
TAGAATTAACAACTAAAGACTACGGGTTACTTCGCAGAGTTTTTTTAGTGCCAGGGCAAGGTAAAGACTGATGAAGCAACCTTTAACGTTTCGACTCCTTCATCGATACCAGATGAAAAAATGCCAGATGAAAAAATGCCAAGGTGTGGCACTCATAACGGTTATGCTTATTGTTGCATTGGCCGCCGTTTTAGCGACACAAATGACGGCTCGTTTACAATTGCAAATGCAAAGAACCTCGAATATCGAGTTTAATCAGCAGGCCTATTGGTACGCAATGGGCGCAGAAGCATTTGCCAAAAGAGTTCTCATTACTACCTTTGAAGATGAAAAAAATGTAACCCACTTAGAACAAATGTGGGCGCAAGGCGAAACAAGTTATCCTGTTGATTTTGGACAGATCACCGGAGAAATATTTGATATGCAAGCCTGCTTTAATTTAAATGCATTAAGGTTTGATAGCAGTAATATGCCAGCAGGAACACAAAAACCGGCGATACAAGAAGCTTTTGAGGAGTTAATCGTATCATTAGATGTTGAAGGTGTTACTCCATTTGAAGCTGAATATATGACGGATGCTTTGGTTGATTGGCTTGATAAAGACAGTGCCATTGCAAGCGCGGGCGGTGCAGAAGACAATGATTATTCGGCTAAAGAGTTTCCATATTTACCCGCTAATAATTATTTAGCCAGTATCACTGAATTAAGGTTAATTGAACATTTTACCGTGCCGGTGATCAATAAATTAAAAGACTATGTTTGTGTATTACCTAATAAAAAATTACATGGAATAAATGTAAATACCCTGAACAGTGATCATGCGGTCCTACTGGAAGTTTTTTTAAAAATTCCGCTAGCAGATGCAGAGCAGGCATTATCAGGTCGTAAAGGTGACGGGTTTAAAGACATAAACGAGTTTTTCAATTTACCCGAAATAAAAGCACATGGCATATCACCAGCTCAGCAAAAACAGTTTGTAGTTGACAGTCAATATTTTAAATTAAAAACTAGCGCGAGCTTTAATAATAGTTATTTTTCTTTGAGTACCTTAATGAAAGTTGAAGATAATAATAGTATCTCCGTAGTAAGTCGTACCATAGGGCGAGAGTAATGGCCGAAAAATTATATATTCGTTTAGGCAGCAATGCACATAGTACAGTGCAATGGCTGATTTTTAATGATGTTCAAGAAGGTATCATTGCCAGCGGTGAATTAGCGCAAGCCAGTGAACTCATACAACTGACAGAAAAGGCGAAAAGCCGAGAGGTTGTGACATTTGTACCAGCAAGCGATCTGGTTTTAAAAAGCTTAAAAGTACCCAGTAAGTCAGTAAAAGCGATGCGCCTAGCTGTGCCTTATATGCTAGAAGATGAACTTGCTCAAGATGTTGAAGAGCTCTTTTTCGCTTATAGCGATATTACTGTGAGTAACTCTGACGATAACTGCTTTGTCGCTGTTGTTGAACATGCACAGCTGGAACTGTGGCAATCATGGTTAATTGATGCCGGGATTCACTGTAAGAAAATACTGCCTGATATTTTAGCGATGCCACAACCAAGCGCTGAAAATACTTCGTCTGCAATTGTTCTTGGTGAGCAAGTGCTAGTGCGTTACGGTCAATGGCAAGGTAGTGCTGTAGACATCAATACGTGGACATTAATCAGTCAATCATTAGCTAAATCTATTGGTAATAACGTTAGCACCGAGGAGGGATCTGACGGTCTTTCAGGTGTGCAAAAATCAGTGTTTACGCTTGATGCATATTCAACATTGCCTGAGTCCAGTGCTGATCTTACTATCAATGCAATGCCAGAAGAATTGCCTCTCGCTTTACTTGCTGCAACATTAAGCCAAGATAAAACACAAAAATTTAATTTGTTGCAAGGCGAGTTCAAAATAAAAGAACAGCGCTCACCAGCCATTACCAGTTGGCTCTGGGCCGCTAGTTTTGCAGCCGTCGCATTATTATTAAATGTGGGAATTAAAGGAGCTGAGTTATTTCAACTGAACAGTAAACAAGTTCAACTTGAACAGCAAATAGTGACGACTTATAAAAAAGCCTTTCCAAATACGAAGCGGGTTCGATTATCGACCTTACGTTCACAGTTGAAGGGAAAATTAGCTGACGTTGGTGGCGGAAGTATTGACAGTGGATTTTTGGCTATGCTATCGCAGATACAGCCAGCCTTAGCAGCCGTTCCTGAAATTAGGCCACAAACACTAAAGTTTGATGGCAAACGCAACGAAATACGTATGCAGGCACTCGCGAGCGATTATCAATATTTTGACAAACTGAAAATCGCATTAGAAAAATATGAACTTGTTGTTTCACAAGGTGCGCAAAATAAGCAAGGTGAACAGATATCTGGATCATTTACCATTAATAATCAAAATAGTGCTACAACAAAAAAAAGTAGGGGGCGTTCATGAAAATATGGTGGCAACAATTAAAAGTATCAGAACAACGCCTTGTTGCAATAATGGCTTTTGTCGTTATTGTTTTTCTATTTATTGTAGGTATTTGGCAGCCTTTGAATAAGGATATAACGAATACTCAACAAAAAATAGCTCGTCAACAGACATTATTGACTGTGGTGCAAGAAGGTACAGAGCGTTATAAACAAGCAAAACGAAATGGCTCATCAGCGCAAAGTAAGGGCAGTTTATCGAGTATTGTTAACAAAAGCGCAGGACGACATAATATAACGATTTCACGCTTACTGCCAAAAGATAATGATATACAAGTATGGGTTGATGAAGTCCCTTTTAGCCATCTCTTAAGTTGGCTTGAGTTTTTAGCTAACAGAGAAGGTTTACTGGTTAAAAGTATCGATTTAAGTAAAGCTGATGAAAAAGGTGTCGTGAAAGTTCGTCGCTTACAATTAGGAAAGAGTTAATGAAAAAGTGGTTTGCGTACGGAGCAGTTTTTTTTAGTGTTTATTTAGTCTTTTTAAGTGCGACCTTGCCTGTCTCTTGGTTGGTTACATTCGTTAAATTACCTAATAATACACAGGTCAGTGAGCTTGCTGGAACGGTATGGGAAGGGAGCGCAGAATACATTGAATATAATGGTACAAGGATAAATAAGGTAAAGAGTGAGTTGAGTTTTGTATCGCTATTAATGTTTGATCCCACTGTAACGTTAACATTTGGCGGAGCTTTAATGAGTGGCCCTGAAGGACAATTAACGGCTAGTCAGTTACTTACTGACATAAAAGTTTCAGATATGAAAATTAGCTTTCCCGCCAATCAGATTGCTGAAAAGTTAATACTACCTATACCGATGGAAGCGCATAACTTTATTGATTTAACCATTAGTGAATTTGTGATGGGCAAACCTATCTGTCAGCAAATGTCGGGATCTTTATTATGGAAAAAAGCCGCTGTGACTGCTTTATCTGAAAAAGTAGAACTTGGCCGTTTATCTGCAGATTTAAGTTGTGAAAAAGGTGCACTCGCTTTAACCGTATCGCCTAATAATGATTTAGGACTTACCTTCACCACTTATGTTCATAATATGAAAAAGGCCTCAGGAAATGGCTTCCTTAAGCCTAGTGTTAAATTTCCAAACGCGATTAGACCACTGCTTTCCTTTCTTGGCAAAACCGACAATCAAGGACGGTATCGTTTGAGCTTCTAAAGTTCTTGAGTAATAGGATGTTTCTTTATTTCATCAAGCATGGTTCTAAAGTCTGAAATAGCTGGGTAATCAGCTATTTCACGCGCAGGTTGTTTACTGTCCGGGTTTGTTACCGCGAGTAAGTGACCTATACCATATCTTTTGGCAGAATCTAGAATATTAATACTGTCGTCAACAAATAAAGTACTTTCTAAGGAAAAACCTTCCTTTTCCTGCAGTCGTTGCCAAAGTAGCTGTGACTCTTTGGTTACACCAAATTCATGTGTTGAATAGAGTACATCAAAATATTTGTCTAGTTGCGTTTGTTCAATTTTTAACGATAAGCTATCTGGATGAGCATTAGTGACCAGAATTATTTTTCGCCCACTTGCTCGCAGAGCCAACATGAATTCTTGAGCATCGCGGCGTAAACTAATTAAATGTTGAATTTCTTTTTTTAACTCTTTAATAGGAAGCTTAGTTTGTTCAGTCCAATAATCTAAACAATACCAATCTATAGTACCGATTACTTTTTCATAACCTTCTTTCAAACTCTCCTTCGCCTGCTCTAAAGATATTTTTGCTGTTTCACTGTATCTAAGTGGTAAGTGATGCAACCAAAAATGATTGTCAAAATGTAAATCTAAAATAGTGCCATCCATATCTAAAAGCACGGTAGAAATCTTCGACCAATCAAGCATTTTTTTTCCTTAAGAGTAGGTATTTAACAATTATATCTAAAGTTATCGTGCTATTCTAAAATTATTATAAATTTCGTATTTAGGTTTTAGGACACCAAGATGGTCAGCAACGCAAAACTCCCCGAAATAACTCAACGAAAACAAGTCGCAAAAAGTCGATTATTTGCTATCGAACAAATTGACTTAACGTTTAACAATGGCGTAAAACGTGAGTACGAACGTATGCAAGGTTCAGGTCGTGGCGCAGTATTAATTGTACCAATGATCGACAGCGAAACCATGTTATTAGTTCGTGAATATTGCGCAGGTACCCACAGTTACGAACTTGGCTTTCCGAAAGGACTCATCGATGAAGGTGAAAGCCCTGAATACGCGGCTAATCGAGAGCTTAAGGAAGAAGTAGGCTACGGCGCAGATACGTTAACTCATGTGCATAGAGTCGCAACGGCTCCAGCCTTTTTTGCTGCCTCTATGGAAATATTTCTTGCGCAAAACCTTTACGAAGAAAAGTTACCAGGTGATGAGCCTGAAGAATTAGACGTTGTACGTTGGAAGCTAGCTGACTATCAAAGTCTACTTGCCCAACCTGACTTTAATGAAGCAAGAAGCATTGCCGCATTAATGTTGGTAAGAGACATCGTTAATAATTCCGCTGTTGAGTCTTCAACATAAAATTAGGTGAGTGATCATGAATAATGAAACCTTATTAGCCACTGCGCTTGATAGTGCTAAAAAAGCCGGCATCGAAGTAGCCAAACATTACAAAGCTGGCGATTATACTTCAGAAATAAAAGAAGACAACAGCCCTGTAACAAGCGCTGATATTGCCGCTAATGATGTATTGATGCAAGAATTGTCACGCTTAACTCCTGATATCCCTGTTATCTCTGAAGAAGTGGGTGCCGTATCGCTTTTTGAACGCAAACATTGGCCGCGATATTGGTTACTCGATCCCATTGATGGCACAGGGGAGTTTATTCTTGGTAGCGGTGATTTTGCCGTGAATATTGCATTGATCGAAAACGGCTGGCCAAGCATTGGTGTTATTCATGCCCCAGATCACAAACTGACTTATTATGCGCAAAATAATTTAGGTGCTTTTAAAGAAAATAACCTGGGTAGTAAGCAAATTCATGTTGCTGAGTATGATGGACAACGTGCCATAAAGGTCGCGATTAGTCGCCGACAAGAGTTAAGCTTAATGGGCCAATATCTTAATACAGACGATTTTAACTTGGACTATGTCGCATTAGGTAGTTGCTCACTGAAAAACTGTTTGATTGCCGAAGGAGGTGCTGATTGTTATTTACGTATTGGCCCAACAGGTGAGTGGGATACAGGCGCAAGCCATTGTATTATTGAACAAGCTGGAGGTTCGATTATTGATAGCGAATTCTTACCATTAAGCTACAATAAACGCGAAGGTTTGATGAATCCAGATTTCATGACATTAGGGACAAGTAAAATCCCCTGGAAGAGCCTTGTCAAACCTCATAGAGCAAGACGCTCTTAATCACTTTTATTTTTTCTAAGGATATTGAATGCGATTTTTATTAACCATTATTACCGTTGTTTCTTTGTTATTCGTGTCACCAGCATTTAGTGCTTGGCATCTTGATGACAGTAAATCTTCTCTGACGTTTGTATCTATTAAAAAAGGCTCTATAGCTGAAAATCATCGTTTTAAAACATTTTCAGCTGAACTCAATAAAAAAGGTTTATTGAGTGTAGCTATTGATCTTGGTAGCGTGGATACAAGAATTCCGATACGCGATAGCCGAATGACCGAGTTCTTATTTGAAACGGCTAAGTTTTCACAAGCAAATTTTACCGCTCAAATTAATATCAATGAATTAGACAATATCGCTGTAGGTACAAGTAAGCGTTTATCGGTTAGTGGAAATATAGACTTACATGGACAGCAACAAGCAATCGTTATTGATGTGTTAGTTGCAAAGCTTGCCAACAATAGTATGTTGGTAACGACCGTACAACCGGTAATTATTAAGGCAAAAGACTTTTCTTTAGTGGCGGGTATTAATAAACTACAAGCACTGGCTAAATTACCGAGCATTGCTTATACCGTTCCGGTCAGCTTTGTTTTAACCTTTCAAAAGTAAGCTACTTTATTGCTTCCTCTGCTTTTAAGGCTCAACAAGAGTATATGAGCCTTAAATCGTACTGTTATGAATAAATACCTACCTTACTTATTCTTGTTCATCTTCTTGCTGCTGAAATTGTTCTAATGGCAAAATATTTACAGTATCGTGAAGTTCAGAATAAACAAGCAATGCGCTACCGTCGGCAAGCTGTTGCTTTACTTGAGCAATTTTAACTGACAGTTTTACATCTTGTTCCCCGTATTCAGTACCTTCACGTAAAACAAATTCTTTGATAATACTACTCAGCGTATCCGGCTCTAAATCTTTATGTGGAATAATCATAAATGTTGCTCTAAAAAAGTAGGAACACGTTGTTCCAACCAAAAGTTTGGTTTGAATGGGTTATTACCATTGATAAAACCAACATGCCCGCCTTTCTTACTTACTTCAAAGCAAATATTCTTGGGGATACTGGAAATATCTCGGGTGTTTTTATCACACAAAAAAGGGTCGTCATTTGAATGAATGATTAAACAAGGTTGCTTTATCTTGTCCAAAATAAAACGACCACTCGCTTGCTGGTAATAATCTTCTGCACTTTTAAAGCCGTTAATGGGGGCCGTAACTTGTTGGTCAAATTGCCAAATGGTTTTAATGTTTGCTAATTTTTCAGGTAACTTATCAGCAAATGTTGATGAAAAAATATTACTCGATATTTTATCTTTCACGCTGTCTTTTAACATGCCGACTAAATATTTTTGATAAATACGTGAAAACCCTTGGTCTATACGTTTACTACAGCTGGCTAAATGCAAAGGTGCACAGATAATGGTGGCAGATTGGTAATGGTTTTCAGGTTCTTCGGCTAAATAACGTGCTAACACATTACCGCCTAGAGAGAAGCCAATAATACTCATGGGTAGTTTTGGGTATTTGTTCTTTAAAAATTGGCTTAAGAAAATAACATCCTCTGTATCGCCACTATGATATGAACGAGCCATTCTATTTATTCGGCCGCTACAACCACGAAAATGCATGAGAACACCAAGCCAATTTTTTTCTTTTATTGCCCCTAACATGCCTTTGGCATAATGACTGTTCACTGAACCTTCTAAGCCATGTAACACAACCACGATAGGTCTAGTTTCATTTTCAGCAGGTCTTTCTGTCCATGCCAAGTCGATAAAGTCACCGTCAGGCAATTCTAGTGTTTCGGTATTCGTGTTTAGTTGTTTCTTCGACCGTAGCCATTTAGCAATAATGGTTTGACAATGGGCGTTACGGAGCCACCAAGCAGGAGTGAATTGACTTTCAGTAAACATTTTTCGTAATCATAATTAGAGTGATGTGATGATGATCTGATTGTAAGTGAATTGAAGTAAAATTGATATTACCCGCTAAAAAAAAGCCTGCTGTGGCAGGCTTTATTCTGAAGTAATTATGGAAGCGTTTTATACAACCTGGTTAATTAACAGTCCCTTCCTTGCTTCACCATCTTTTTTATTAATAATGGCTGCTTGCAGTAACACGCTATTTTGATCTTTTTCTGAAGAGGTGGAGGCGTAGTCAGTATCTTGAATGCGAGAACGAGATTCACTGACATTTACTCGAGTGGTTTCATAAGTTGCCACCTGACTATTCAGTGCATTACTTTGCGCGCCTAGAGAAGTAGCTGATTCATTAACACTGGTAAAAGCATCTTCAAGTGCTGCTTGTGTTGCTGCAGGATCGCTAGCATCTAAGCCTGAAACAAAGTTAGGATCACCTAATACTTCTCCGGCTATGGTATTAATTTGCTCGGTAAGTTGGTCTAGTTCACCTTGAATGGCGCTGGCATCACTTAGCGGGTTACCAGACTGTATAGAAAGCTCATTCGCGCGCTGAAGGCTTTCATCTATAGCACTTAATCCGCCTTCTTGAACGTTGTTATTGTTAACTTGATCTTGGGTATTATAGCTTTGTTGCTGATAGCTATTAACTTCTGAGGTTAATCGGCTGGATATTTGTAAACCGGCAGGGTCGTCTGCGGCACTATTTATGCGTTTTCCAGATGCTAGTTTTTCATCTTTTTCTTCGCGCTCTTTATTCTGACGTTCAATATAGCTGAGCGATGAAGAGGGCTGGTTAATTGATAAATTCATAAGCGCACCTTATTTTCTTTTTGTTATGTCAAACCGCATATAATTAAAATTAAGGAGGTAACCTAACAAAGGTCATAGTGCGTTTATTATAGCAAAAAAAAGTAAGGTTGGTTGTATTTTGTACAGTGATATTAAGCAATATTTTTATTTATTTAATAAGGACTTTTAATTAGTTATTTTCATTAATATTTTTTAAAAAGTAATAAATATAAAAAGCACCGATACCAAGAAGAATCGCGAGACCACCAAAAGAATATATAACAATAGGATCATGTAATAGCATATCTAAAAATTTCATAATAAACTCCATAAAAATAAATGCGCCAAAGCAAAAATGGCTATAAACAAATTGTTATAGCCATTCTAAATGAAGGATAATTTTTACATGCTGATGTAGATCAATATTTCAACATTTCTTCAGTAAAGGAGGATCAATTATAAGTATTTTTCATTTTCATATCTTCCTGCTCAAGCATTTGTTGATAAAGACGATCTGCTTTTGCTCTAGCTTCACTTATCTGTAAATTACTGAGTTTATTCTCGTCCATATCACGACTTTTTTTCGCATCATTGTAACCGTTACTCGCGGCGATAATATTCCACACATAAGACATTTCGACACTTTTTTCGACGCCAAGGCCATCAAAATACATAAGTGCTAAATTAAACTGTGCCAGGGCATAGTTTTGTTTAGCGGCAGTTTCATACCAACGTGCCGCCTGTTTATAATTTTTATGAGTTCCATTGCCATTATAATACATTACCCCTAGGTTAAATTGGGCGCTAACTAAGTTTTTTATGGCAGCTCTTTCCATTAAAGAAAATGCGGTTTTTAAGTCTTTATCAACAATATCACCCTCTGAGTACATGAGTGATAGGCTAAAAAGTGCCTCGGGATAATTTTGTGAGGAAGAAAGTGATAATAGTTCAAAGGCCTTGATAGGGTCTTTTTTGATACCATAACCGTTTAAATAAATCAGTGCCATTTGATATTGCGCCGGAGAATACTCTTGGGCAACGAGTGGTTTAAACTCGGCAATGGCGGCTTTAAATTCACCACGATTAAGTTCATAAATACCTTGGTCAAGATCACCCTGAAAGGCGAAGCTTGAAGCACTATTAAGCATAAATAGGCAGAATAGGGTGAATACTGATTTTTTCATAACGTTCTCTCTATTTGAATGACATTATTGTTAAGTGTAGCAAGTAATCAAAAATTAATACTGAAAATAATTACATTGATACTTTTGACATTATCTCTTCGATTTCTTCTTCCAATTCAAGCCAGTACATTTCATTTTCTTCGATATCGCCTTTTAGTTGCGCTTGTTGTTTAATAAGTGCTGATAAGCGGGCTTTATGTTCGCTTTGATATATTTCACTTTCAGCTAAAACGCTTTCAACTTCAGCCAATTGAGTTTGCCATTGTTGTACTTTTTTCTCGTATTTGTCAGCTTGTTTACGAAGAGGAGATGCTTTTTTACGTAATTCAGCTTGCTCTTTTCGTAACTGTTTTTTATCAACAGTATCGTTAGGTTTGACCGCTTTAGTACTTTTTAGCGTTTGTTTTTTATCTTCGTTTAGCCATTGTTGATAGTCGTCGATGTCGCCAGAAAATTCACCAACTTGACCATTCGCGACCAAAAAGAATTCGTCAACACAAGATTCAAGTAAAAAACGATCATGGGCGATTAAGATAATGGCGCCTTCAAAGTCTTGTAATGCAAAGACTAAGGCTTGACGCATTTCTAAGTCAAGATGGTTGGTCGGTTCATCTAGTAATAATAACTGCGGCTTTTCATTGACAATTAAGGCTAAAACTAACCGTGCTTTTTCACCACCAGACATTGTCTTAACAGGTGATAAGGCTTTGTCACCGTTAAATCCAAAACTGCCTAAAAATGAGCGCGCTTGTAATTCAGTCGTATCAGGTTGTGCACGAATAATATGTTCAATGGCGCTGCTTGGCATATGCAATTGTTCAAGCTGATGTTGAGAAAAGTAACCTACGGTTAAATCCTGGGCACAATATCGCTCACCATTAATAAGAGAAATATCGCCAGCTAGCGATTTTATTAATGTTGATTTACCAGCACCATTTCGACCTAATAAACCAATGCGACTGCCCGGAACAAGTGTCAATCCTACATCACGCAAAATAATGGTATTTTGATCATAACCACAGGTACTTTCTTTTAAGGCTAACAATGGGTAAGGCAGAGTTTCAGGGGTTTTAAAGCTAAAGGTAAATTGGCTATCAACATGAGCGGGTGCCAAATCAGGCAGCTTTTGTAAACGTTTTAAACGACTTTGCGCTTGTTTAGCTTTACTGGCTTTTGCGCGAAATCGATCGACAAATGAAGTTAAATGAGCCACTTCTTTTTGTTGTTTCTGAAATTGTGCATCTTGTTGAGCTAAGTGTTCAGCACGTTGACGTTCAAATGCGGAATAGTTACCAGAATATAATTTAGCTTGTTGGTGCTCAATATGTAGAATTTGCCCAATGACATCATCAAGAAAGTCACGGTCATGAGAAATTAACACTAATGTGCCGGTGAAGCGTTTCAACCAGCGTTGTAGCCAAATAACCGCATCTAAATCTAAGTGATTGGTTGGCTCATCGAGTAATAGTAAATCAGCTCTACTGATCAAAGCTTGAGCTAGGTTAAGGCGCATACGCCATCCCCCAGAAAAATCTTTGACTGCATTACCCAATTGGGCTTGGAGAAATCCTAATCCATGTAACAATTCACTGGCACGTGCGGGTAAGCTGTAACCGTTTATCGCATCAATATGGTTTATAATAAGTGCTTCTTGGTTACCGTCGTCATCTAAACGTGCTTGTTCAAGTTTCTGCTCTAGCTGACGAAATTCTTTATCGCCATCCATCACATAATCAAGCGCTGATTGGCCAAGTGCCGGTGTTTCTTGTTTTACTGTTGCGACATCCCAGCTTGATGGCATGTTGACATCGCCACTATCTGGCTGTAATTCACCTAATAATGCGGCGAATAAAGACGATTTTCCACAACCATTTGCGCCCACTAAACCGACCTTATGGTTGGGGTGAATGGTAAAGCTTGATGATTTAATGAGGTTTTTTGACCCTCTATCTAAGCTTAAATCGGTGGCTATGATCATGGTTTTAGTTACTCTTTTAAGTGCAGGACGCTATTGTCCATTTCCTATCCCTAAGATTCAAGGTAAAATAACGTAACTGAGTTTTATTTAGAAAGAAATACGTGAAAAAACGATTTATTGCTGGTGCAATCTGCCCAAAATGTAATGCGATGGATACCATGGCATTAACCAAAGAAAACAATGTTGAAAAAGTTACATGTGTCAGTTGTGGGCATCAAATGTCACAACCCGAAGAGCATGTTGTGAAAGAAGTGCGCCCGCAAGAGCAAGTTATCGGTATATTCAAGCAAGAATAGCGGGGACTTTTTTAGGTCTTGGAACAGATTTGGGAGGTTACTGACTTATTAATAATGAGGAGGTGGCGGCTCAATATCTTGAGATTGACCTTGCTCAGCGGTGTTATCTTTAATACGGCTAGCAATCAGTTTTAGCTGAGACTTTAATGCTGAAATTTCTAATTGATGAACGGCAAGTTCATTGTTTAGTTGCTCAATAATATCATCTTGAAAAGCATTACGTGACTCCAATGCCTCGATACTGCCTCGTAATTCGCTGATGTCTTTTGATGTTTCTGTTGTCATATTTTGTAGTTACCTAAACCTATTTTCTTTGCCAAAGCTCGGCGTAGCCTGAAGAGCTTTCGGTGATGATTTGGTTCTTTCCTCGAAAAGCGACACTATACACTACCGCGCCTGCGGCACGAATATTTTCTTTAGGGCTGACCCGCCAGCTATCAAGGCGCTCACCTGTTGATATGCTCCATAGATTCACTTTACGCGTTGGAGCGCCAGTTAATAATTTAGTGCCATCATCAGAAAACTGTACAGAGCTGAATACTTCATGGCGATTAAAGTACTGCAGTTGACTAATACGTTTGCCGGTTTTTAAATCCCATATGTTAGATGACTTTTTGCTGTCGGCAGTAAAAGCAAACCGGCCTTTGGCATCGAGTGCCACCATAGTAACGCGGCTTGGGTGATTAAAACGATAAATAACCTGACCACTTTGTGTATCCCAAACATAAGCGACGTAATCATTACCACCTGAAATAGCAATGCGACCATTGGGGAGCATATCAACGGCGTTAATTTTTTCTGTATGCCCTAAAAATTCTAGCCGACGACCATTCGCCATAGTGACGTGCACAACTGTGCCATTACTTTTTCCCAATAGAATATAAGCACCATTATTTGCAACAGCAATGTCTCGGATGTTCGACTCACGAACTTGCCAATAGCCTTCCGACTGACCTGTTTCCATATTCCATAACGAGAATGCTTTCCGGTTAGCGGTTAACGCATGGCTATTGTTGTCAGAGATATCGGCTAAAAGGACTAAATTATCGCTACTGTCTTGCTGCTGTGACCAGCTGTATTTCAACGCGTTTTGTTCTAAATCCCATAAACTTAAGCCGTGATGTATGGAAGAAACAACGCTGTATTTACCGTCGTTAGAGATATTTGCCGCATAAGCGCCTTCATTCGCATGCTGCCAACGCTGGACTGGTTCATCTTCTGCCGGTTGGCAAGCTGTTAATAACAGAGAAAAAATCGTTATAAAAAGCAGTGTTAGTTTGTTATTACACTTGTTCACAATATTAATACTTTTTTCTTAGCTAATTTATCGTTATTATAAGCCGCATTGTCTAATAATACACAATAATTAATCAATGGCTTAGGAGGAAGTTCTCCAACTGGGTACTAGGTTACGTTAACGGAGAAAAAAATGAAATTATTTAAGCCAACGATGTTAGCTATTGCACTTGTTTCAGTGCTTGGTTGTCAAGAAGAAGCTAAAAAAGTAGAAGCTGCACCTGTATTAGACACAGAAATACAAAAGCAAGCTTATGGTTTAGGTGCTTCAATTGGCATGTACATGCAGAAGAACCTTGATCATCATGAAAAATTAGGTTTGCCACTTGAGCAAGCGCTAATTACCCGTGGTTTTATTGACAGTCTTGCAGGTAAGTCCCTAATTGAAAAAGAAGAAATTCAAGCTCTTCTAATGAACTTAGACCAAGCAATGAAGGCTAAACAGCAAGAAGTCGCCCTCGCAGAATCAGAAGCCGCTATTGCTGAAGGTATTAAATTCTTAGCAGAGAATGCTAAGAAAGAAGGCGTACAAATTACTGAATCAGGTATACAGTATCTTGTACTTAAAGAAGGCGAAGGCGAAAAGCCGAGCGCCGCTGACACAGTAACTGTTCATTACACTGGTACTTACTTAAATGGTGAAAAGTTTGACAGTTCATACGATCGTGGCAAACCTACAGTATTTCCATTAAACCGTGTAATTAGCGGTTGGACTGAAGGTGTACAATTAATGTCTGTTGGTGCTAAGTATACTTTTACTATTCCATCTGATTTAGCTTACGGACCTAATGGCAACCCGCCATCTATTCCGGGCAACTCAGTACTACAATTTGATATCGAATTATTAGATATTCAAAAAGCCGTGGCTCCAGCAGCTGTAACTACGGAATAAGTTACTCAGTAATGGGTTAGTAGTTATCTGGTAAATTAGAAAGCCAATTGCGTAAGCAATTGGCTTTTTTATTTGGGCGGAGATAAAAAATCCATAAGACTTTATTGCTCAGTGAGTAGTTGAGGGCTATGTGTTATTTAATGATATCAAGGGCTCGTGATCTTACTAGTGACTAAGTTACAAGCTAGAATGAAGCGCATAATGGGAAGGGGAAATAACAGCTGTTATTATCGTATCCCTTTATATCTATTGGCCTAAAATTCAGCCACGAGAAATACGAAGTTCAGGGTATATCAGAGAACATAAATTTCTTTTACTGACAGGGCATTAGCAGTTTGTTCACCCTAATTACTTTTATAAGTCACTTTCTCCACTAAACTTAAGTTAACCATTCGGGATTAACGTTATGTTTTAAATAATGGAGAATACATAAAAGTAATATCCTTAGTACTTATTTCTTATCTAAGTGAAGTGAACGTAGGGGTTGCCATGTCTAAAAAAATCATTTTATTATTAATCAGTCTCATCGGTATTTCAGGTACTTTTTATTGGTTTTATCAACCCAGCGCCTCATACGCCTTTCGGCAAGTAAAAGCTGTCGCTCCAACTAAAGATAACCTATTACTATCCATTGGTAATCATATTCGGCACAGCAAGAGGCCAGAAGAAACTTTTTCTTTTCCTATTCTGTTAGGTGAACAAGGGCCAAGCAATAGCCTATATTCAGGGAATAACCAATATCCCTTTTATTGTATGACGTTAAATTCAAACCTAGGACAGCCTAATATTGATAATCAAGAAGGTTTTGGTGTGCCTGTTTATGAGTCAATTATCTTGAAAGAAAAGATTATTGGTTATAGCAAAGATTGCGGTGTTAACTCTCGGTTGAGTTATTACGTTATTGACGGAGATAATATAACTCAACTTAACCTAGCAGAGCCGTTAACGAATCTATCTGAAAATTCACATCTCTTTCGTGTAGAGCAAGGTAGTATAAATAGATTTATTTACACATTAATTATGCCAATAAAAAAGGATGAATTAGGTAATAGAAGTGCTCAGTCGCAATGGAATAAAAGACTCATCTATCAATTTAACGGTGGTTCGGGCATCGGCTATAGGCAGGGGCGACAAGTATCCAAGAAAATAATGACGCGTCAAATAAAACAGCTACTAGACGGTTATGCTGTCATCAGTTCAAGCGGGAACCGAACCAGTTATACCTATAATATGCTGCTTGCTGAAGATACTGCACGCAGAGTAAAGAAACAGTTTACTAGTTTGTACGGCCAGCCACTTTATACGGTTGGAATTGGTGGCTCGGGCGGAGGGTTAGCGCAGTATTTAATTGCCCAAAACAGCCAGGGTATTTTAGATGGCCTTATTCCGCTTTATTCCTATCCTGATATGGTGACTCAAACCACCTATGCGCTTGATTGTGATTTACTGAATAATTATTTTACTTTCCGAGCAAAAGATAGAAATACATGGAATGACTGGTCTAAACGTCAGCCTATTGAGGGCATGAATGCGATGAATGATTTCCCGCAAAAAGCAGCATTCCTACAACCAGTTAATCAAATTATGGCGGGCTTTTTTCCATCATTACCGAAAGGAAATAGTGAGTGTATCAATGGCTATTTTGGTTTGTCGAGCTTTATTAATAATCCACAACAAGGTTTCATTCGTGATTTTTTTCATCCTAATGTAGTAAAAGAAACCAAGTGGAGTTACTGGCAAGATTTAGCCTACCTACTGGGAACTGATGTGGATGGTTATGGATTAACAACCTGGGATAATGAAGGCGTGCAATATGGATTATTAGCCCTAAAAGATAAACTTATTTCACCCGATGAATTTATTGATATCAATAGAAAAACAGGTAGTTGGAAAGTGCAAAGTGAAATGGAAGCAGAGACAATTGTAACGCCTTTTGGACGGAAAAAACCATTGTGGCTATCATTGTGGGGCAACCAAAACATTACCGAAATAAAGGACAATGAGGTGATGGAAAGTGTTGCCACTAGACATTCGGGTTCTATACCTGCAATGCATGCGGCCTATCGTTCTGGACAGGTATTTATCGGGCAAGTGGACGTTCCCATCATAGATGTTCGCCATTATTTAGATGATGATCTTGATATGCATCATATGTCTGCCTCTTTTTATAGCCGACTACGCATTGAAGAGGCTAATGGCCATGCAGATAACCACATAATATGGGTATCACATAAAGACTTTAATCCAGTACATGAAGCCTTTAACGTGATGGATGAATGGCTACTTAACAAAAAAAAATCACCATCAATTAATACCGTAAATGCGAAGCCAAGTTATTTAGAAGATACTTGTTTTACCTCTGACGGCAGCATCATCGCCCGAGGGAAAGGAATTTGGGATGGACAATGGAATGGTAGCTCTTCGAAGAATACGGGTATCTGCTTAAAATCTTATCCTATGTTTAGTACCAGTCGAATACAATCTGGCGCAAACTGGGCAGGGGATCTGTTTAAATGTGCATTAATTCCTGTCGAGAAAGCAATTGAAAACGGCATGTATGGAGGTATAAAAATGGGTAAATATTCCCCATTACTGAAAGGGATATTTCCAACAGGTGTTTGTGATTACAGTCAAGGTGATCGTGGTCGTCCAAATAATTTATAGTCAATTATCAATACATTAACTTACGATAGCCTTGTGTCGGAGTTAATGTATTGTCACTCGAAGGGTAAATGTTTGGTCATGTCATTTAAGTTTTAGTGTCGATTTAACATATTTCGCTATTGCTAAACTTGAAGTTAAACCGGGCGAATCAATGCCAAATAAATTAACGAGGCCTTTAATACTATGTTCGTTAGCGCTTTGAATCACAAAATCTTTGAAGCTATCATTCGGTCCTTCTAACTTTGGTCGAATACCAGAATAAGCAGGCTGTAAACGTTCGGTATCTATCGTTGGATAATATCGCTGTATAGCATCGATAAACTTAGCTTTTAATTTATCACAAACTTGATAATCAATAGTATCAATATACTGAGTATCTGGGCCAAATTTTAATTGCCCCCCCATATCTAATGAGGCATGAATACCTAAACCATGTGCCTCAGGAACAGGGTATATTAATTGTGTAAAGGGACTTTTCCCTTGGTATGAAAAATAGTGACCACGGCAATAATTAAGTTTTGGTATGTATGTTTTTGCTAAACCTCGAATATTATCGGCAATTTTTGTACTGTGTAATCCGCCACTATTTATTAAATAATCGCAGTTAATTTGCATCATCTCACCTTGGCTATTCAAGGTTACGTTGAAACCAGAACCATTCGATTGGGCTTCAACAAAAGCGGTTTGAGCGACAAACTGACCGTTATTTCCTTCGAATTCAGCTAATAAAGACTGCATGTAACTGTGTACGTCAATAATTCCTGTAGAGGGCGAAAGTAGGGCTGCACTGGCATTAAGGAGAGGGTTTGAATTTTTTAACTCTGCCTCTGTCAACCAAGTAAGATCGTTAACGCCATTTAATGCAGCCTGTTTTATTGTTTTTTCTAAACAACGTTCTTCAGCTTCACCGTGGGCCACAAGTAATTTGCCTAGGCGCTGATGAGGAATTTTACGCGACTGGCAATAAAGATAAAGTAACTCTTTTCCTTCAACACAGAGTTTGGCTTTTAAGCTGTTTTGAGGGTAATAAATGCCTGCGTGAATGACTTCACTATTGCGGCTACTTGTTTCTTCGCCAAAGCTCAGGTTTTTATCTATTAGCAAAACACTTTGCAGATTACTGCTCATTCTCGCGGCTATAGCTAAACCAACAACACCGGCACCAATTATTATTGCATCTACTTTTTCCATTTCGCTCCTTTGTTTATTTATTACTATTCTATTGTGGAGGCTTGTCGCAGAATAAGCAAAAACATCAATGAAATTTTGCTTTTATTAATACATAAATAAATTTTACAATACCTTATTAACACTAGCATTAATTAACTCTTCACTGTGGTTAATTGTATAGCATGTTTTAGAAAAAGTGACATGTTAGCGAGAATAGGCGGAGAAGATTTTTCTGTGTTATTACTGGACACTTCATTAGCAGAGGTTAAAGTGATTGGTGAAAAAATTAGACATAAGCAAAGTCATTTATTGATAACAAGACAGTGGCAGGTGAAATTAAAATAACTGTAAGTCTCGGTATTAGTCATATTAAAGTAAAAGATCAAAATTTTGATGAACTTGTTTCTAGAACTGAGCAGGCGTTATATCAAGCAAAAGCATCAGGCAGGGATCAAGTGTGTTGTGAAGGGGGACTAACTTACATTAATTAAGATAAAAATTTAAGATGAATTTCAGTATCAAATAAATTTTTAATTAACAAAGCAAACTCCTTAATAAATGCCTTTTGCTCGTTCGACACGGTATTGTTTACCACGCCAGAAAGTATTTCCTCTAAGTCATAAACAATTGCATCAACTTCACGAATCACCGTATTACGTTGGTTGAAAGATAATGCCTCGTTTTGGCTACAAATCATGATGATTTGTTCGCTTAACTCCTGCTCTATTACCGTCATAACGGTATCGGTATTTACCGTCGACGACGATGAGTTTTCGAACAAGCTCAAATGCTCAGTCAAATATTCAATGATATGAATGTAACCATCAGTATCTGTAACCATAAACCTAACCTTTCATAATGAAAATATACTTTACCTTTAATCACGATTAGTAATCAAGGGCTAGATATTTGTATATGCCTCTAATTCGTTTCTATATGTTTTACATATGTTTTACATATGATTTCCATTTGTTTCAATTTGTTTCTTAGGTGTTTCGAAAAAAATTATGTGTTCGTTTGTTTTATGTGCACACAATACTGTACATTATTAATGCAAGTGGTGTTATTCGTTATACTTAACAGTCACTTATGTTTTTTTGTGAAAGTTCCATGTTTTTAAACTATACTTGCATTACTGATTAATTCATGCAAGATTAATAACGGTGTTACTAAGTGTAACTAACTGTAACAATATTGAAATAAGAAATAACAATTAAATAATAAATAAAAATTTATAAATAAATAAATAAATAAAAACTAGTCCAGAGAGAAATATAATATGAAACATAATAACTCAAAAACGTTTAAACGTTCGATTGCAGCTCTTGCTGTAACCGCCGTTTTAGGCATGTCTTCTGCGTCAGCAGATGATTTAGTTGGTCGTATTAGTGGTAGTTCAACAACAGGTGTTACTGTTAAAGCCGTAAATGTAGAAACGGGTACTCAGCGTACAGTTTCTGTTAACGAAGATGGTAGTTACCGTTTAGCCAAAATGCCTTCTGGTAATTACAAAATTACAGTTATGAAAGACGGTGCTGTTGTTGCTGAAGATCAAGCGCGTGCGGCTTTAGGGCGAAACACTGTTACAAACTTTGATGTTTCCGCTAGTGATGACACAGAAATCATTCAGGTTGTTGGTTCTTCAACGGCAACTATCGATGTATCTTCTTCAGATTCAGGTTTAACTGTTGGTGAATTCGAAATTGATCGCATGCCAATTGCTCGTAACTTGACGTCTGTTGCCTTACTTGCTCCTGGTGTTGTAGCTGGTGACTCTACGTTTGGTAACACGGCATCGTTTGGTGGTTCTTCAGTAGCTGAAAACGTTTGTTATATTAATGGTATGGAAGTTACAAATACTCGTAAAGGTTTAGGCTGTGGTGAGTTACCTTTTGAATTCTACAAAGAATTCCAAGTTAAAACGGGTGGTTACTCAGCTAAATATGGTCGTGCTACAGGTGGCGCTATGAATGCTACCGCCAAAAGCGGTACCAATGAGTGGGAATTTGCAGGAACTGCAACATTTACTCCTGATGCTTGGAGAAGTGAAAACGAACAGAAATCACGAGCAAATGGTAATACTGGCGACGTATACCGTGATAGCAGTGTAAACAAACAAGATTCAAAAGAATACACATTGTCTGTTGGTGGCCCGATCATCGAAGATGAATTATTTTTCTATGCAATTATAAATCCGAAAGATACCTCTCGCACATACGGATGGCAGCCATCTTTTTGGGATCACTACCTTGCAGACAACCAGATTCGCGATCGTGAAAGCGAAAGTGATGTTTTTTGGGGTGCTACAGTTGATTGGGATATCAGTGAAAATCACCGTTTAAGCTACTTTGGTTACTCAAACAAGTCAGAAGCAACAGAAGCTATCTATGCTTGGGATGATATTAATCAAGGCGCTAAAGGTAAAGGCGACCTTATAGGTACCAATCTACGTAAACGTGGTGGTGAAACTCATAGTATTAAGTACACAGGTTATATTACTGACGATTTAATTGTTACCGCTATGGCTGGTAAAATTGAAACTGAATATGAAACCAGTCCAACAGAAACTGTTTGTCCGACAGTAAGTGATGCTCGTACACCTACACCTGCTAACCCTGCTACTAGTTGTGGTCAAGGTGGTAGTTACGGTGAAGACAACGATGCTAATACACAATATGCAATCGATGTAGAGTATGCTTTTGGTGACCATACTATTACTGCTGGTTACGAGTTCCAAAAACGTGAAACTACCAAGGTATCTAGACCGGCAGGTGGTCATAATTACACCTATTATACTCTAGCTGCTGGCGGTGAAATCCAGGGCGATAACGGCGTGTTATTTACTAACGATTCCGGTGCAGCTCAAGATTACGTACGTGACCGTGTATTTGATGGTGGTGGTGGTTTCTCAAGCGATATCGCTGCTTATTTTATTGAAGATGTTTGGCAATTAACTGACGACATTACGATAAAACTTGGTCTTCGTGTTGATGACTTTGAAAACGTTGGTGTTACGGGCAATGTATTAACTTCTTTTACAACCGATGCTGCTCCGCGTTTAGGTATAACTTGGGACCCTACAGGTTCTGGAGAAAGTAAAATATTTGCCACTGCTGGTCAATACTACTTACCTATTGCCAATAATACTATTTACCGTGCTGCTTCAGGTGTCGATGATAGAACGACTCATTATACCTTCAGTGATATCAATGGTGCAGATGGAGCGCCAATTGGCGCAACTCCAGTAAACGGTACAGAAGCTAATTCGCAAGTAGTGAATTCAACTCCAGAGCCACCAACTAAAGATACTTTCCAAGCAGCAGAAGCTGAACCGTTTTCTAAAGTCGAATATATCATTGGTTATGAAGGCATGTTAAATGATGAGTACTCTGTTTTAGTTAAAGGTACTTATCGTTATGTTGATTCAGCACTTGATGATTATTGTGGAGCCTACGCAAATGCTTATTGTATGATGCTTAATCCAGGTAGCGATTCATCAGTATATCTTGATGCGGATAGCGATGGTTTTGCTGATGATAGTACACTAACAACGTTTGAGAACTCTTCAACTATTCAATTACCTGAAGGTGTTAATAAATACGTTGGTTTAGAAACTAGTGTTAAATATCAAGGTGAAAACCTAAGCTGGTCTGCTAGTTGGACATGGTCTCATAGTTACGGTAACTTTGAGGGTGCAGTTAAGTCTGATAATGGTCAACAAGATGCTGGTTTAACAACTGATTTCGATTTCCCGGCATTGATGGATGGTGCTAATGGTAACCTACCTAATGACCGTAGACACGTACTTAAGTTTTACGGTAGCTATGAAGTTACTGAAGACTTGGTTGTTGGTTGGAATTCAACGTTAGCAAGTGGCCGTCCTCGTGGCGTACAAGGTGGTTCATACTGGACGACTGACCATGACCTATACGGTAGCTACGGCGATACTTACTATGTAACTCAAGATGATGGTTCAATAACTTATCATCCACGTGGGAGTAACGGCACTACATCTTGGACATTCAACCTTGATTTATCTGCTAACTATACTTTCGAAATCAATGATATCGAAATGAAAGCTTCATTAGATATTTTCAACGTATTAGATAATAGTCAAGCAACAACGGTTGTTGATAATTACGAAGGAATTGGTTGGGCTGCTGGTGAGCGTAACCAGTACTATGGTGCAGCTAAAACTTGGCAAACACCTAGATACGCAACATTAGGATTAGAAGTAAGATTTTAATCAATAGTACTTATTGTTATAAATAGTACTTACTAGTATAAATAAAACCACTTATGATAAATAAGTGGTTTTTTTATAATTATAATAATGTAGAAGTTCTTCAAGATATTGCAC
>MAAB01029709.1_pt1 | contig 22323 bp, 20 predicted proteins | sample 1115991 | NCBI WGS metagenome assembly MAAB01 (sample SAMN04961124, study PRJNA320927) | seawater metagenome | isolation source: sample BD02T18 sea water enriched with oil for 18 days | place: USA:Gulf of Mexico | collected 2013-07-27
CAAAACTTCAAAACTTCAAAACTTCAAAACTTCAAAACTTCAAAACTTCAAAACTTCAAAACTTCAAAACTTCAAAACTTCAAAACTTCAAAACTTCAAAACTTCAAAACTTCAAAACTCATGTTTTGGAAAGTTATTCATTTTTTATCGTTCAAAAAATCTCAATTAACCTCTAGGTTTAAACGAATTTTTTATTTTATGATTTTATATTTGAAAAAAACAGTGGTATGACCAGTTGTTTTTCTGTTATATTCGATAGCACTTAACTATAAATAGTTTTAAAAAAGCGTTGGAGAGATACATGCTAAGTTATAAAGCACCGATCACAGACATTAAGTTTTTATTTGAAGATGTCTTTAATTACTACGAGCATTATCAGCAATATCCAGAATTTGAAGAAGCAACACCAGATTTGGTTGATGCTATATTCCAAGAGTGTGCAAAATTCTGTGAAAATGAATTATTACCCATAAATCAAAGTGGCGACAAAGAAGGTTGTACATTTGATAATGGTAACGTAACAACGCCTAAAGGCTTCAAAGAAGCTTACCAGCAATATGTTGATGGTGGATGGCAGAGTTTATCTCATCCAATAGAACACGGCGGTCAAGGCCTTCCTGCTTCGCTTGGTATGGTGAAGTCAGAAATGATGGGAACTGCTAACTGGTCTTGGGCTATGTACCCGGGTTTAAGTCATGGTGCAATGAATACAGTACAAGTGCACGGTACTGAAGAACAAAAGAAAATATATCTAACCAAGCTTACCGAAGGTACTTGGACTGGAACCATGTGTTTAACTGAACCACAATGTGGTACCGATTTAGGGCAGGTCAAAACAAAAGCTGAACCGAATGAGGACGGGACTTATAACGTTAGTGGTACAAAAATATTTATTTCAGCAGGCGAACATGATTTAACTGAAAATATTATTCATATTGTTTTAGCTCGTCTACCGAACGCACCAAAAGGCACTCGCGGTATATCTTTGTTCATCGTTCCTAAAATGGAAGTAGACGAACAAGGAAATGTCGGCGGAAGCAACAATGTAACTTGTGGTTCTATTGAAGATAAAATGGGTATCAAAGCTTCTGTTACCGCCGTATTAAATTTTGATAATGCTAAAGGCGTTTTAATTGGTGAGGAAAATAAAGGGTTAGAATGTATGTTCACCTTTATGAATACCGCACGTGTTGGTACAGCTTTACAAGGCGTTTGTGCTGCAGAGCTTGCGTACCAAAACTCTTTGATTTACGCAAAAGAGCGCTTATCTATGCGTTCATTAACAGGTACTAAGAAACCTGATTTGGTTGCTGATCCTATTATTGTTCATCCAGATGTTCGTAAAATGCTCATGACCCAAAAAGCGATCACTGAAGGTGGCCGTGCAATGATTTATTACACGGCAAAAATCGTTGATGATATCGAAATGATAAAAGACGAAAAACAGCGCCGTAGAGCCGATAATCGTTTAGGTTTCATTACTCCAATTCTAAAAGCATTCTTAACGGAAATGGGGTCAGAAAGTGCGAACCATGGTTTACAAATATTTGGTGGGCATGGTTTCATTAAAGAGTGGGGCATGGAGCAAATCGTTCGAGATACTCGCATCTCTACGTTATACGAAGGAACAACGGGTATTCAAGCACTTGATTTACTAGGTCGTAAAATTTTATTGAATCGTGGGAAATATTTAAAACACTTCACTATGGAAATTTTAAGCTTCTGTAAAGACAAAAGTATGATTTCTAGCAACCCTCATAAACGTCAAATGAACAAGTTTATCTGGCCATTAAGTAAAGCAACAGCTAACTGGCAGAAAAACACAATGCGATTGGCGATGAAGGCAAAGAAAGATCGCGACGTAGTAGGATCTGCTTCGGTTGATTATTTAATGTATTCGGGCTACATCGTTATGGCATACTTCTGGGCACAAATGGCACAAGCCGCTTATGAAAAACTAGCAACTGATGTTGAAAATAGAGATTTCTACCGAGCAAAGATTAAAACTGCAGAGTTCTATTTTGAACGTATGTTGCCAAGAACCAAATCGTTAGCAAAGACAATGATGGCTGATCCTAAAACGTTAATGCAATTAGATGATGAGTTGTTATCGTTTTTATAATTGATAGGCTCTAAAAAAACCTTTTACAGTTCACTGTAAAAGGTTTTTTGTTTTAATTCGTCAGAATATACATGCATGTATTCACTATACTAGTAGTTTTCTATTGATATATGCCACAAAAAAGGAAGATATTTCTCTCTTAACGAATGAAACGTAGTAGCTTTAATTTTAATGTGGAATAAGGTGCAAATCGTACCGGTAAGTCCTTTAAAAATGGGCGTTTAAGTACAGATTTTAAATGACTGAAATTATCGAAGCCGGCTTTACCGCTATATTGTCCCATGCCGCTTGGTCCTGTACCGCCAAAAGGTAAATCGGGTACTGCATTAAACATTATCACATCATTAATACACTGATTACCTGCACTTATTTCATTTATCCATTGCTCAATTTGTTCTGTGTTTCGACTAAATATATAAGCTGAAAGTGGTTTCTCTCTTTGTTTTACAAATGCTTTTGCTTTATCAAAACTTTCAATGGTGACTATAGGTAAGATTGCGCCAAATATTTCATCGGTCATTAACGGGCTGTCTAACGGTGGATTAATACTAATAGTTGGCGCTATGTAGCAAGATTCAATATCACTTTCACCACCGGTAATTATTTCACCGTCATTAAAATAGTTAGCAATACGTTGGCAATGACGTTGATTTATAACACGTCCATAACTTTTACTATTTTTAGGTTCTTCGCCAAACATTGCTTTGATTTGTGCTTTTAAAGCTAGGGTTAATGGCTCTAGAAGTTTTTCACTGACTAATAGGTAATCAGGAGCAATACAAGTTTGTCCTGCGTTCATCCATTTCCCCCATGCTATTCGTTGTGCGGTAATTGTTAGGTCTGCACTTTCGTCGATATAAACCGGGCTTTTTCCACCAAGCTCTAATGTTACTGGCGTTAAATTTTTTGCGGCTGCGCTCATCACAATACGCGCTACTTGCCCATTGCCTGTATACATAATGTGATTAAAAGGGAGGGCCAGTAATTCAGTGGTTTCTTCAACACCGCCTTCAATAACACTCACTGCATTATTATCTAAATATTTAGGTATAAGCTTGGTGATCAGTGTCGATACTGCCGGCGCAAGCTCTGAGGGTTTGATAACAGCACAATTACCTGCAGCAATAACTGCAACTAAAGGTGCAAGCACTAACTGTAATGGATAATTCCAAGCGCCAATAATTAATACTGTTCCTTGCGGCTCAGGTCTGATGAATGATTTACCTGGTTGCACAACTAAGGGAGTACTTACTTTTCTTGGTTTTACCCACTTTTTAAGGTGTTTGCAAACATGGTCAACATCGCTGGTAACATAAGATACTTCGGTGATCCATGCTTCAAGTGTTGGTTTGGCGAGATCGTCTTGTAGAGCGTTTAGGAGGTCTTGCTCATTTTCAAGAACAAGTAGCTTAATTGCCTGTAATTGTTTTATACGCCATGAAATATCTCGAGTGATGTTCGTATCAAAATATTGGTTATGTTTCGTGAGTATGAGATTATAAGCCATGGCTAAACCTTAAGTTGGTAAATGTTTATTTTAAAATCAATGAGTTTTAATTGGTACGACCAGATTAAAGCTAATTTACATTAAATATAACATTTGTACAAACTGATCAGGAGGAGCCGTGGCTAATCAAAAAAGAAATTTAGCCCTTTAAGTTCATGATATTGCCAATAGTTCTGCTAACAATTGCATGAATGTTTTCGGTGTCTAATTGCTTAGTTGGCACAGCTAAATTACGGTATTCAAGCTGAGTAAACACCGTTAGCATTATGTCAGCATCAATATGAGGATCGTTTGAATTAAAGAATTTACAAAGTCTAATAAATGGCGTTAATAACGTCTCACGATGCATATTTGCCAGCGCTAGTAATTGTGGACTTACTTGCACTTCGGTAAATAATAACTGCTCAACGGCAAGCTCTACTGGTGAATTTATAATTCTTTTAATTAAATGCCGAGTCGCCATTTCTGACAGCTTATTACGTAATTTTTCTTTTTCGCTAACTTTACGTAAACTTGTTTTATTTACACTAGTCAATAAATCAACGGCAGGCTGCCAATCTAAACTTGTTTTAGCTGTAATTTGTGATGAGCAGAGAGTGAATGCTTGATGGACAAGTTCTTGTATATCTTTAAAGTAATACGTTGTTAAAGATAACTGAATATTCGCATGGTTAGCAATTGCTCTGTGTGTCGTGCCTTTAATTCCATTTTTTGCTAATACTTCAGTTGTTGATTGTAGTATGAGTAAGCGAGTTTGTTCGCCTTTACTACGTCTTTTTACTGGAGTACTTTCCTTAGTTATAAACATATAGCTAGATCCTTCACTGTAGTGTTACAGGTTGTTAACATTAAATTAACATAGGTTTTATGTTAATTCAATTTACTAGCGAATATTAACGTAATTTGTGTGCATTCAACAGAGTTTACAAGAGGTGTTTCTATAAAAAATGGAGAGATTTTCGGGGGAAGTGTAAAGGTGAACCCATTATTAATACAGAGCTCACCTTTAATATTTAGTTATTTTTTACTTTTTTGCGCATAAATCTTCAGTATCAAAGTCATCAACATCAATAGCCGATTTCCTCCCTTTTTCAGCTTTACACAGTAACTGTGCTTCTAGTTCATTAATGGCATTTATAGCTATACCTTTTTTAGCGACATCATCAAGTTGGTAAAAGGGGAGTTCACAACCTAACGCCTGACAAACTTTTTTATAAATGGGTTCACAAGCAATAATATCTTCTAAAGTTTGCTCAAGTTGCCCTAAAATATTTTCTGGCTCTCGGGTGAGGTATTGCCCTTGCCCTAATCGGTCACGAGTTTTACTCGGTGTTTGAAGTATTTTAGAGACTTCATGATCGGTAATATCAGAAGGTTTTTTCAACCACGTACCTAATGGAAAAACCATCGTACGTAAAAATAATGCGACAAGTTTATTTGGAAAATTATTGATTAACGCATCAATTGCTTGTTGAGTCTCATATAAACTATCCTCAACAGCCCACTGTAACAATGGTAAATCTTCAGTCTGGCGACCTTCATCATGGTATCGCTTTAAGCAGGCCGAAGATAAGTACAAGTGGCTAAGTACGTCGCCTAAACGAGCTGAAATTCTTTCTTTACGCTTTAAATCACCACCTAATGTCAACATTGCGATGTCAGATAACATGGCTAAATTGCTACTAAAGCGCGTTAAAAGTTGATAATAACGAGAGGTTTTATCAGAAAAAGGTGTTCTGATTATTCTAGCCCCTGTTAACGAAAACCATAAGCTTCGAAAAGCATTACTAATAGCAAAGCCGATGTGACCAAATAGCGCATGATCAAACTCTTTAAGTGCAAGATTGTCATCCGACTGATTAGCTGCTTCTAATTCTGCTAAAACATACGGGTGACAGCGGATGGCACCTTGCCCATAAATAATCAAACTACGGGTTAATATATTTGCTCCTTCAACGGTAATTGCTACGGGTGCTCCTTGATATCCACGTGCCAAATAATTACCTTCCCCCATACAAATGCCTTTACCACCATGAATATCCATTGCATCGTTTACACAGCTACGCATTTTCTCGGTTAAATGGTATTTAGCAATAGCAGATATAACGGATGGTTTTTCTCCTAGATCGATTGCGCCCGTAGACATAGTTGTAACTGCATCCATTAAATATGCGTTACCACCTATGCGTGCCAATGCTTCCTCAATGCCTTCCATTTTTCCAATTGGAATTTTAAATTGACGGCGAATTCGGCTGTAAGCCCCCGTGGCAAGCGCTAATGACTTTATACCACCCGCACTATTTGAAGGTAATGTAATGGCACGGCCAACAGATAAACATTCAACTAGCATACGCCAACCTTGGCCGGCCATTTCAGCACCACCAATAATAAAATCAAGCGGAACAAATACGTCATTACCTTGCGTTGGCCCATTTTGAAAAGGTACATTCAATGGGAAGTGTCGACGTCCAGTTATTACCCCATCAATATTTGTTGGGATCAGTGCACAAGTAATACCTAAATTAATAGTATCTCCTAGTAAATGCTCTGGATCTTTGAGTTTAAAAGCTAAGCCTAATACGGTGGCAATTGGGGCTAAGGTAATATAACGCTTATCCCAAGTAAGCCTCATACCAAGTACTTCTTTCCCTTCGAACTCTCCATGACAAACAATGCCTTCATCTGGAATCGCGCCAGCGTCTGAACCAGCTTCTGGGCTGGTAAGTGCAAAACAAGGGATTTCATCCCCAACAGCTAAGCGAGGAAGGTAGTGATCTTGCTGTTCTTTGGTACCGTAAAGTTGTAATAATTCGCCTGGGCCTAAAGAGTTTGGTACACCAACAGTACTGGCTAATACTGTGCTAACACCTGATAATTTTTGTAAAACACGGGATTGAGCATAAGCACAAAATTCTAGTCCACCATACTTCTTTTTAATTATCATGGCGAAAAATTTATTATCTTTTAAAAATTGCCAAACTTGTGGCGATAAATCAGCATCAACATGAGTCGTTTGCCAGTCATTCATCATTTTACAAACTTCTTCGACAGGACCATCTAAGAAACGTTGTTCTTCTACACTTAAGCGAGGGGTGGCGTAGTTGTGCAATTTTTTCCAATCTGGAGAACCTCGAAATAATTCTGCTTCAAACCATGTTGTGCCGGCATCAATGGCTTCTTGTTCCGTTTTTGACATTTGAGGCATAATTGTTCGGAAAATTTTAAGTAGAGGCAAACTAATATATTGTTTCCTAAACTCAGAGATATTAAGAGGTAGGGCGATTATTGCAAATACTATCCAACTAAAAAAAGAGAGCGCATCAAAAAAAGTGCCTAGTGCCATTAGTATTGCAAAGCTTATGGTGAACGTTGATAAAGCCGCACGCGTATACGCCATAAAACCCGTTAAAATAACGGCATAAATGAACCAAGTAAATTGTTCCATTAATTTTCCTTTTGTTAAATAAAGACCTAAAGTACTTATAAAGAGGTCCGACCATATACTGAGCTTAAATCTATGCACAATAAAATACAAATATATTTATCGTAAGGCGCTTATTTGTAGGATAATAAAATGAATGATCTATGAGGAATTTAATTTATGTGCGAACTTCTTGCTATGAGTGCAAATGTACCAACCGATATTTGTTTTAGTTTTAGCGGGTTAATGCAACGAGGAGGTAATACGGGCCCTCATAAAGATGGCTGGGGCATAACCTTTTACGAAGGCAAGGGATGTCGTAGTTTTAAAGACCCTTTACCGAGTGCTCAATCTCCGATTGCTCAGCTGGTAACTAACTACCCGATAAAAAGTGAAGCCGTTATTTGTCATATTCGCCAGGCAAATTCAGGAGGTATTTCTCTGGAGAATACTCATCCATTTACTCGTCAAATGTGGGGACGAAACTGGACTTATGCACATAATGGCCAATTGAAAAATGTTGAAGAAGAATTACCGTTAAAATTGCATATACCGGTCGGAGCTACTGATAGTGAGCATGCTTTTTGCTGGATTTTAGATAAACTTCATTTAAAATTTGCTGATAACGAACCTACATCTGAAGTACTTTTTCAATATATTGCAAAATTGAGTGTAAAAATAAATAGCCTTGGTGTGTTTAATGTCAACATTACCAATGGAGAGTATTTGTTCGCCTATTGTGCGAATAATCTACATTGGATCACTAGACGTGCACCTTTCGGTAAAGCGAGTCTAATCGATGTTGAGGTAGAGGTTAACTTTGTTGAAGAAACAACGGATGAAGATGTCGTTACCGTGATTGCCACTCAACCTCTAACGAATAATGAATCCTGGCAAAAAATGACAACAGGGCAATGGCATTTATTTCGTTTAGGTGAGTCTATTGCATCAGGACAAGAAGCACTTAACGCTATTTAATCTTTAATGACTTCTAGCTTAGTGTGTGTCAACTGCAGTGAGTTGTGCTTCAAATTGTTCAACGCCTGATTTTATTTGTTGTATTTTAACCAGTAAATAATTTAATTCAGGAGCAAACCAAGCATAAGTCACTTTTTTCTTTTCAATGACTTCTCTCTTTAAGCGGATGGTTTTAACTAAGCCATAAGGTAGCATTAGTTCAACTTCACCGTCATATTGGTAAACATAATTCTTAATGTTACCTGAGTGGCTTATTACAGGATAGACAAAGAGTTTTTGTTCTGGATGTTGAATTAAATTTAATCGGTTCTGTAGATGGTAACTAAGCTTATCTTGAATATTTATCGGAAAATCGACGTTGATTTCTGTATTTTCTTTGATATTTTTAGCCAGTTTTTCAGCCGTGTTGTATTGCCAATGTTCGCTTTTATCGGGACCAGTTCCTGAACGGAGAAAGTTATACTTATAAGGAATAACTTTATGGTCGACGAGATTGACTACAGAGGTTTCTTTACGTTCGTCAGAAAATATTAACCATTCAATATCCGTTTTATAGCTATACTCGGCTTTATTATTTGGTAAATACTTTAATGTTCTCTCGGCTTTACCAACAATATCGGCGGATCGAATAAGATTATAATGCGCAGTAAAAGGCTGAATAATAGGTTGTTCAGGTTGGACGTCAGCAGCTTCAGTCGCAAAAACTAAACTACTCTGGCTAGCTAACACTAGAGCAATACAACATAATTTATTCAGCATTTAATTACCTATAATGATTTATTCAAACTTAATCTTCACTAGCATAGCCAGAAGCAGGAAGTGCTTTACCTTCAAAAAGCACAGTATCATTGTGCATAGATATACGCTGATTACAACACCATTTTACCACTAAAGGGTAAATGCGATGTTCTTGCTCATGAACTCTAAGTGCTAGCTCGTCAGCGGTATCACCTTCAAATACAGGTACTTTTGCTTGTAATATTACTGGGCCACCATCAAGTTCTTCAGTGACATAATGCACGCTGACACCGTGTTCTTTATCACCGGCATCTATAGCACGTTGATGCGTATGTAAGCCTTGGTACTTAGGTAATAAAGAAGGATGAATATTGATTAACTTACCTTGGTAATGTTGAACAAATTCAGGGGTTAATATTCTCATAAAGCCAGCTAAAACTACTACGTCAGCTTGGTATAAATCAATTTGTTTGATTAAAGCTTGATCGTAAACTTCTCTACTGTCGAAACCCTTATGAGAAAGTACACAATGGGCTATGTCAGCATTTTCGGCGCGAGTTAAACCATACGCATCGGCTTTATTTGAAATGACCCCGACAATGTTGCCAGGGTAATCTGCAGCTTTACAAGCGTCAATAATTGCCTGTAAATTTGTGCCGCCACCAGAAATTAGCACTACAATATTGCTCGTTGATTTACTGTCTTGCATATTATTTGATGGCATTAAGTTAACCTTTATTGATCACAACTTGCTCGGAACCTGCTTGTTTATCAGCAATTTCGCCAATGTGCCAAGCGTTTTCACCGTGAGCGGTTAAAATTTCAAGACTTTGTGCAAGACTGTCAGCAGGAACTACGATTATCATACCAACACCACAATTAAAAGTACGGTACATTTCGTGAGTCGTAATGTTACCTTTTTCTTGTAACCAGTTGAATATTTCAGGCCACTGCCAGCTATTACCGTCGATAATTGCTTGAGCACTTTCTGGTAATACACGTGGAATGTTTTCCCAAAATCCGCCTCCGGTAATATGAGAAAGAGCGTGTGCTTTAACTTCTTTAAGCATCGCAAGGGTAGATTTAACGTATATTTTTGTTGGTTCGAGTAAATGATCTGCAATAGTGCTATCACCTAACATTTCACTTGTATCTGTATTGTTTACTTCCAACACTTTACGAATTAATGAAAAACCATTTGAATGAGGACCCGATGAACCTAAAGCGATTAACTGATCACCAGCTGCGACTTTAGAACCGTCAATTAGCTCAGACTTTTCAGCAATACCAGTACAAAAACCTGCAATGTCATAATCACCTTCATGATACATGCCCGGCATTTCAGCTGTTTCACCGCCAACCAAAGCACAACCTGATTGTATACAACCTTCTGCGATACCAGCAACAACATCAGAAGCTACGTCTACATCCAGTTTAGCTGTCGCGTAATAATCTAAGAAATACAATGGCTCTGCGCCTAATACTAAAAGGTCATTAACACACATGGCTACTAAGTCGATACCAACGGTATCATGCTTTTTAAGGTCAATCGCTAAACGTAATTTTGTTCCTACACCATCGGTACCTGAAATAAGCACAGGTTCTTTATAACCGGTAGGTATTTGGCATATAGCACCAAAACCTCCAATGCCTCCCATCACTTCAGGACGAGTAGTACGTTTAACCGCACCTTTAATTTTTTCTACTAGGGCATTACCTGCATCTATATCAACGCCAGCATCTTTATAGCTTAGAGACTGTTTTTGTTCGCTCACGGGGAAACCTCAATTAATTAGCATAAGAACTTTAAAGGCGCATTCTACCAGTGCAATGGCGCGGTGAAAATCTTTATAATAAATTATTTTTTATTAATAATTAAATTGCTTAACACTATGGTAAGATCTTAGGCATAAAAATCGACTGTTTAAAAAATATGTTTAGATATTTCATCGTTTTATTTATTGTTTTAAGTGCTCTCTTTTCTTCAATGGCAATCGTTGCTGTTGAAGTGGAAAACTTATACAACGCCAAAGTTATTGTTAACTCGCAAACCAGTGCTGAGCGAAAAATCGCATTACAACAAGCAATGCGTGCTGTGGTATTGAAAGTGGGTGGGCAAAAAACATTATTGTCAGTAAAAGAAATAAAAAAAGCCGTTAAAAACGTAAACCGTTATGTTGCTAATTTCCGTTATCAGCGCAATGGTGAAAATATACAGTTAATGGTGAGTTTTGATGAAAATAAAGTCAATCAACTTTTTGAGCAAATCAATGCTCCGATATGGGGACGTCTGCGTCCAAAAATATTGTTATGGTTAGTTGAGGAAAATGGCCTTACACGTACAATCGTTTCAACATCTACTCATTCTTTAGATATTAATAATGATTTACCACAAATAGTTGAAGACTTTTCTGCATTAAGAGGCCTCCCTATACTTATGCCGTTAATGGACTTAACCGATGCCAATAATATTTCTACTTTTGATGTTTGGGGGCGTTTTGCTGTTCAAGTGCAAGCGGCTTCTCATCGTTATAATCCGGAAGCAATTATTATCGTTCGCTTATCTAATAGTTCATTAGTACCACTAGCGATAAACGATGAAATAATAGACGAAAAAGACTGTTTGTTATGTCAGAAACCACCACAGCAATACGCGCTGGATTGGAGTTTTATTGCGGATGCACAAAGTTACAGTGTTGAAGAAATTAATGGGCAAATATTCAGTGAAAGCATTTATGGCACAACGCCAAAAGACTTACTGCAACAAGCGTTATCAACAATTAGTGATAAAATTTATCTAAAATATGCGTTAATGAATAACGGTGATAGTACTTATACTATTGATGTTGCCAACATTTCATCCCTTAAACAATTTATTAAAGTTGAACAATTTCTTGAACAATTATCGTCTGTAAAATCGGTTAAGTTATTAAGTGCCTCTGGTGAGAATCGGCGGTTTGAATTAAGTTTGAAAAGCTCGGGGAAAGCATTACTTGCCTCATTAAAGCTTAACAAACAGTTAAAACATTTTGTCGATCCCTTGGCTGATCCTTTAGCTGGCTCAGTTGATAATATTGTACCCGTTTTCTACTGGGAGCCATAGTGAAAGTAGCCTCGCAATTAGCGTTATCGGTACAATTACCCGATGACGAAACTTTTTCAAGCTTTCAAAGTATTGCTAACTATCCTGCTGTTGAACAGGTAAAAGCATTTTTAAATGTTGATAGTTCTCTTTCTACGTCAAACCAAGTGAACAGTTTCTATTTGTTTGGTTTGTCGGGTGTCGGTAAATCACATTTATTGCACGCAAGTTGTACCTACGCAGAAAAACAGGGCTTGTCGTCTGTTTGCTTGTCCTTTTCAGAACTTAAACAGTTATCTGTTGAAGTGTTAGATGGTCTCGAACATATAGATCTAATCTGTTTGGACGACGTTCAATTGATTGCAGGGGATAAAGTCTGGCAACAAGCTGTATTTGACTTATTTAACCGGGTCGTTGAACATAATAAACGCTTGATCATTACCGGTGATCAAAGTGCCTTACAGTTAGGTATCAATTTAGCCGATCTGGTTTCTCGGTTATCTTGGGGAATGACAGAGCAAATAAAGCCTCTTGATGATGAAGAGAAACTTATTGCATTAAAGTTTCGAGCACAGCAAAGAGGATTATTGCTAAGTGACGACGCAGCTAAATATCTATTGAGCCATTTATCACGAAAAATGAGTCACTTAATTTCAGCATTAAGTGAACTCGATGAAGCATCAATTAGAGAACAACGTAAAATAACCATACCTTTTATTAAAGATATTTTATTTTAAAGGAACAGGTTTTTCATAGAATTGATGTTGAATAAAACGTCTGTCTTTTCGCTCTTTTGAACTCTTCTCCATAATATAACGCTTAGATTGAATGGCAGACATAGGACTGATAGCAAGATTATTTGCCCATGAACTGCCACTATTCATCATAATAGGTTGTGGCAGGGCATTAACTGCTGATTCGGCATTGGCAAACTCAGGAAGAATGTTCTTTAGTGCGTACAATACTCTAGGTTTGATACTTTCCTCGCCAATACGACCTCGTTGTCCCCAGTTAACAATATATGTCTCAGTGGCATTCTTAGGTAAATTCGTCACGGCGACATCACGGCTGATATCATAACGTGCTTTCATCATAAAACCGTCAAAGAGCATCGCATAATCTTCACGAATACTTGAGTAATTATAAAATTGGGGAGCGCTCTCTGCACTGAAAAATGCAGTGATGTCACTCGGTTGATAAGATTTTTGTGTACCGTTTGCGCTAACACCATGATAACGAACCTGTGCTAAGGCAAGCATTTCATCACCTAACAATGGTAAGACGCTCGTTAAACGCTCTGATTGGTAACCAATTGTATTTGATATTTTTTGTGCCGCAACGAGTATTTCATCTGTATTTTGTAAACTCGACCAGCTACTCGCAGGGAAAAAGTCATTGGCGTGTGCAAGTTCGTGATACATTAAAGACGTTAAGCCATATAAAATATCTTCTGGTTGCCTTGATTCTCTTGAATTCTGAGCAATGTAGGTTGTAGTGTAATTATTATTTTTTACATAACGCCATGGCATTGCAAAGTCTAGGTCACTGCCAAAACTCGCGCGATAATCAGGAGCTTGGTTAATGGTATCGCGCTCTTCAGGAGTTAACCAAAAATAATTTGCATCTAAATGAATTGCACCTGTAACTACCCAGTAATATGAAGGCCTAACGTCATAAGAAATAACGATGGCAGTGGTGGCTCTTAATAAGTTTTTAAAGTCATTATGTGGGTCATTATTTTCTAAAAATGACCGAAAATTTTCGCCCATCCAATGATGAGATACCACTACTCGGTCCATTATATCGTCGACTGACGGTGTTGTTGTGTCTTGAGCAATAAGCGGTAATTCATTAAATTGACAAGTATCATTGAAATTGATTTCGTTACTATAAACACAGTCGACTAATACATCAGCATAGGGGGAGTTCTTAATAAAAGGGAAAACACGGGCTAGGCGTTCTTTATAAGCAATGTCATTTGATCCAATATTAATCGTGACCGCATTTTCAACAATAATGCCGACAATATCGGTATGACCATCAACACTGACTGAAAATTTTAACAAGGTATCTTTATCGACAGCCGGGGCATCAAAGAAAACAGCGTATTTCCCGTCTGTATCACTGTCGGTAAAACTCACATCAGGACCTGATATTTGCTGCCAAATAATCGAGGGTGCTGAAAGTTCTGCATTTAGTTCAGCACGTAATGAAACTTTGTTACCTTCTAAAACCGCATGCCCTAAACGCGCTGTAATATAACTTTGCTCGGGACTAACTGTGACAGTGTAGTCTAGCGTCTTCGAAGTACCGTTTTCTAACGTGAATGAAACGTTAAAACTGTATTGACCTGCGACGGTTGGGGTAAAGGCTATTACCTTACTGGTTTGCGCTAGAAAAGTAACAAGCTCGCCAGAGGTTTGTTGCCAAAGAATATCAGTAATGTTCATGTCTGGTGTAAGTAGCATTAGCTCAACGGCTTGTGATACTTTGGCATCTTCATCTAAAGCAAGAATAGTGGGCTCGTCACCAGGGTCAGTAACATCAACACTTTTGTCTCCATTGCCTCCACCACACGCATATATCAAAGGTAGTAAAGTTAGCAAAATTAATATTTTTTTCATTTTCATTCCTTAAAAACAGTATAAATATATAAATTATTTCTTGTCTTTTTTCTTTCTAATGCTTAATCCTAATTCTTGACCGCGATACTTCGCATAATAAGTACTCGCCATAAACATTGTCGAAGTAAAAATAAGTTCTAACGAAGCCCATATAATGTCTTCAGGTGAGACCCAAAGCGTAGTCAAACTATGTAAAAAGAAAATCATCAAAATAAAATTTGACCAAGCATATGTATAAGGGTTTCCAGTAATTAATCCCTTTAATGGGAACAATAAGGGTAAAGTAAATAAGAACAAGCTTAATGCCGGAGATAGCCCTTGTGAAGGATTAAGGAAAATAAGCCAAACAGGCATTAGAATAAGCAATGAAAAATAGTTGATAAGAGCTATTTTTTTTAAAGTTGGTGTAGAAAATCGTTGTGTGCTTTGCATTAAAAAATATCCAGTTGACGGCAGAGTAAAACTAACCGGGATATGCCATCAACATTAAAGTTAAAAGACTAAAAAAGAGTGAGTACGTTTTCTGGTGGTCGGCCAATTATGGCTTTACTCTCGTTAGTTACAATTGGACGCTCCATCAATTTAGGCGTGTTTACCATGGCTGTAATTAATTGTTCTTCATCTGCATTAGCTAAGTTCTTTTCCTTAAACTCGACTTCTTTAACACGCATCATTTCAATGGCGGAAATGCTTAAAAGTGAAAGTAGTGACTTTATTGTCGCTTCATCTAAAGGTGTTTTTAAATATTCTACTATGGCAACTTCTTTGTTGTTTTCTTCTATTAACGCCAGTGTTTGGCGGCTTTTAGAACAACGAGGGTTATGGTAAATCGTTAACATATTTTTCTCTTTTAATACTAGAAAGTAATTGATTAGTTTACAGTTTTTTAAGCTTTTCTTCTTGATCCTGAAACTGCAATATTCTTGCTTTAATACGCTTTTCAACAAGTGGTTGCTTACCTGCAAAATTATAGCCGGTTTGTAATTCGTCGATTGCTCGGGAATATGCGCCTAGTAATGCAAAAACCTCTCCTTGTGTCGCATGCATTAATGCCGTTTTATCTTGTTTTCTGTAAACGGTAGTTAAAATATCATAAGCCATAAAATTGTCAGGTTTGACTAATAAAAAATCTTGAAGTAAGACCTCTGCTTTTGGATATTCTTTGGCTTCTAATAATACATTTGCATAGTTTAATGCGACCACTTGGTTATTTGGCATAAGCAAGTTAAGCTCATATAACATGGTTATTGCTTTATCAAATTCCTTTGTATTTATATATATGTCAGTTAAAGCATCCGCATAAAAAAGGTTGTTTTTATCGTTTTGTATCAACACTTCTATTATGTCTTTAGCTTCTTCATAATTTTTGTCTTCAAAATATGATAAAGCGAGGCCGTAATTAGCCGCTTCTTTATATGTATATTGTAACTTTTTAATTATATCCTTGAACTTAGCTATATTCTCTTCAGGTTCGCCTTCATAACGGGCTTGAATACGTGATTTGGCTAAAGCAAAGTTTAAGCTCGGTGCTAAAGGCGGAGTTTCTAAACCATGTGCTCGAATCCTAGCTTCAGAAATTCGAGACTCGGGAACAGGGTGAGTTAAAAGCATTGCTGGTGGCTTAGATTTATAACGGTATTTAGTCGCCATTTTATTAAAAAAAGCTGGCGCCCCTTGTGGATCAAAACCGCTATTTGCTAATAAAGTAATGCCAACTCGGTCGGCTTCTTGTTCATTACCGCGGGTAAAGTTAATACCTGACTGTTGCGAGGCTGCCATGGCGGTGGTTAATGCTGCCATGCCCACTGAAGGGTTAACTAAAGCAAGTAACACCCCTGAAATCATTCCTGCCATTGTTAAGGGTTGGTTTTTACTTTGTGCTTCCAAACGACGTGCTAAATGACGTTGAGTAACGTGTGAAACTTCGTGAGCGATAACCGAAGCTAGTTCACTTTCTGAATCGGCTAAGGTGATTAAACCACTATGGATACCAACATGGCCACCAAAAAAGGCGAATGCATTAATTTCTTTATCATTAATAATAAAAAATTCGAAGCTGTAATTAACGTCTTGCGCATTTTTTACAAGGCGGTTACCAAGATCATTTATATATTCTATCAATACAGGATCGTTTATTAATGGTTGAGATGCACGTATATGGCGCATCATAGCACTTCCAATTTGACGTTCTTTGTCTATAGACAGGACACTAAAACCAGCTGCTCCAATTTCAGGTAACTTATTCTTATTATTTTCTTGAGAAAAGCTCGTTGTACTGGCAAGCGTTGATGTTATTGCGAAAGCAAGTAATAAGGGTTTTATTTTAAAAAAATTATTTTTAAGCAAGATATTAGTCCATATGTTCGTCTTGGGTATTAAGTAAATCAGCTATAGAGAAGTTAGGTCTTCTCCGATAAAGCTCTTTGCAAAAGTCTGCAATGGAGTAGCCGATAACCTCAACGATTTCAAATGATTTACTTAACTCGTTCATTAGTTCTTGAACACGTTTATGTGAATACTTTATTAACGCTAAGTCTGCTTGATCGCCGCTTTTAAACGTAAAGACGATGAAGGAGACTAAACTACTTATTCTAAACAACATTTGCATCGTTTCAGGCGTCCATTGTTGAAATGGGCACAATGAATGATGCGATAATGAAACGTTTAGTCTTTCACCTTTGACTATAGGATAACAGTGAAGTTCATAATTTTGCTCATCGTAACAATGGCGTAAAGAAATTTTCGGTTTTTTTGTCACTAAAATACGACCATTATTGTCAGTATGGCCATTAAGTAAATCTAAGTTCCAGTTCTCTTTATTAAATAGATGCTTATAAGCACTGTCAAAGCCATGAGTGAGAATACCGTCCAATTCACTAATTGAAGAAGATGCCATGTGATAAATAGCGGGTACATCTCCCCAGTTAAGCTTTTTCTTATAGGCGGTTATTTCTTTTAATGTTGCTGTTATCGGTAGTTCGTTCATTAAATCTCAGGTTTGTTATTAAATTTAAAGAATGCAATAAATATCATTGTAATCAATTGTCGCAAATTAGATAATCAAACAAAAGGTTTGTTTACTTAATTTATTCTTATTTTAACTAAGTATGCTGTATTTTCATGTGTTAAGTGATTTGAATGGTCCAATTTTTATGATCTATGAATACGATGCTAGTACGGAGAAGTGTCCTGTTCCGTTAGTGCAATTAAGACTGATTTTGAAAAAAATGTCAAAAGATGATTATTGTCTACTTAAAATTTCAGATTCTGGCTCTCTAACAGATATACCTAAGTTATTGACTAAAAAAGGGTATAATTACAAAATCAATCGGCTTAATAATTCAGTGCTTGAACTTTTAATCAGTCGAGCTAGCATTGATAGTAATCCATCTATCATTAAAATATAAATCAACAGGTAAGTACACTATATGGTCTCACTCTTTTCTCAATGGTATAAGCGTAAATTTTCAGATCCTAATGCGGTAACGTTATTAGTTGTTTTATTAACAGCATTTTTATTCATATACTTTTTCAATAATTTACTTATGCCGGTATTTGTCGCTGTCGCGATCGCTTTCTTACTCGATTTACCTGTTCATCGTTTAATGCATTTGGGTGTATCACGTACTATTTCGGTGAGTATCGTAGTGACCGCTTTTATTGGTGTTTCGCTGGTCGGAATTTTAGGCTTAATGCCAGTAATATGGCAACAGAGCAGTAATTTGTTGCAAGAAGTGCCGAATATGGTTTCAAAAGGACAAATTTATTTATTAACATTACCTGAACAATATCCTGAGTTGATCAATGCTGAACAAATAGAAACCATAATTCATGCCGTAAACGAGAAATTAATAGAATGGGGGCAAGTCGCTTTAAGAGCATCCCTTAATTCAATTTCAGACATAGTTGCTTTGCTTATTTATCTAATTTTAGTGCCCTTGATGGTGTTTTTCTTTTTGAAAGATAAAAAAGATTTAATTGCTCATGTTACCTCGTTTTTGCCTAAAGAACGTTTAATGGCAACGCAAGTTGGCGAAGAAATGCATCAACAAATTATGAATTATATACGCGGAAAGGTTATTGAAATTGTTATTGTAGGCACAGCCTCGACAGTTGCCTTTATTGCACTTGGTTTAAACTATGCTGTATTACTAGGGGTTCTTGTAGGATTATCTGTTCTAGTGCCTTATGTAGGCGCGACCATTGTTACTTTCCCTGTTTTACTCGTAGCACTATTTCAATTTGGTACTGGCAGTGAGTTTGGTTATGTAATGTTAGCTTACGGGATTATTCAGGCGATAGACGGCAATATTATTGTACCTTTATTATTTTCAGAGGCGGTAAATTTACATCCCGTGACAATCATTGTAGCGGTTATTTTATTTGGCGGTATGTGGGGTTTTTGGGGAGTGTTTTTTGCTATTCCGCTAGCCACTTTAGTGAAAGCGGTACTTAATGCTTGGCCCTCAAATAATGAGTTACCAGATAAACAAGAGTGTTAATTAGATAGCGCGTTTCACTTTATAGTTATTTATATAATCGATTCGCAGAGAAGCCATTAGTTGTTTATTTTCACTTCTTGGTATTGCGCCATTATTTCTTCAATAGTGTCGATACCTAACATGACTTTGTTAATGAAAGACTCTGCGCTATGAATTAAATTGAAGTTGGGGTATTTAGCCAAGGGTATCGTGAGAAAAACTTTCTCCAATATTATTGATAAATATCTTCGAATAATGCGAGCTGGGTCAAGTAAATTCTCAAGTCGAGTTCAATTTGATGATAATCAGGCTGCATATGTTGACAAAGTTTATAGAAGTTTTTGTTGTGATCTTTTTCCTTTAAATGGGCAAGTTCATGAACAACAATCATCTCTAGAAAAGCTTCAGGCCCTTTCTTAAACATCGCACCAATACGGATCTCATTCTTACTTTTAAGTTTGTTACCTTGCACTCGGGAAACATAGGTATGAAGTCCTAATGCATTATTAATGACATGTATTTTATCGTCATATTTAATTTGGCTTAACGGCTCTGATTTTTTTAAATATTGATTTTTTATTTCCATCACATAACTGCGTAAAGCTTTGTCGTTATATACTTGATGTGTTTTAGGGTATTTTGCTAATAAGTATGTAGACAGCGTATTATTTACAATCATCTCTTGTACTTTGTTTTGGATATTGTCGTTATACGCAGAAAGATATTTTAAGGGTGTGTTCATAGAGGTGATTAATCAATAAAAGTTGATGTGATAAGTGAACCGATATAGTCGCTTGGATAAGTATATATTTGTTTGGGTTTTTGTTTGCTGAAATAGAATATTTACAATGCTAGCGGTATTCACCTAAAAAACCAAATTATTCTCTTACGTAATAATACTACTTTAAATAAAGTTAGTTAAAGCAGTATTATTGAGGAAGAAAATAATTGTTAGTTAGCCGATTTACATATTCGATAAAAAGTCTAAAACAACTTGATGATGCTCTTTGGTTTTGAACTTATTAAATACATGGCTTATTTTACCATCAAGGCCGATTAAAAAGGTTAAACGGTGAATGCCGTCGTATTCTTTCCCCATAAATTTCTTTAAGCCCCAAACACCAAAAGCATCGGCAACACTGTGATCAACATCTGATAATAAGGTGAAGTTAAGTTCATCTCGCTGACAAAACTTAGTTAAACGTTTGGTTTCATCAGGGCTAATACCGAAAACAACCGTATTCAATTTTTCAAGTTCGGCTTTGCTGTCTCGTAACCCTTGAGCTTGAACAGTACAGCCGGGGGTCATTGCTTTTGGGTAAAAATAAACGAGTACCTGTTTTTTACCGATAAAATCCGCTAATGCTACTTCATTGTTATTTTCATCGAGTAGGGTAAATAAAGGGGCGACTTCGCCAATACTAATTGTTTTCATGGTGATCCTGATTTTATATTGGTTAAATTAGGTTTGAGTTGATTTTTTTAATGCAGCCTTGAACACCTATTTGATCACAAAGCTCAAAATAGTCGGCTTCAAGTTCAGTAATACTAGTTTCTTCCCTTAAGGCGATCATTAAAGTGGCACTCATATGATTATTAATGGGATCTATTTCTGACTTCAAAGATGACAAATCAATGTTTCGAGTGGCAAAAAATGCGGTGACAGCTTTTAGTAAACCAGGTTGGTCGATACCCGCGTAGTCAACTTGATAATGATGAGTGAAATCTCGTGCTTTGTAGCCAGACGTTCGTTTCATCATGGTCGTCAATTCAAGTTTTACAGCGACAGCAGGTAATTTGTTCTCTATTTGATTAATTGCTTTTGCGCTACCATTGAGCAACATAATAAATGAAAACTCTAAGCCGAATATCGCCATTCTGCTATCGAGAATGTTGCAACCGCACTTACTGGCTAGTTTAGTCAGCTCACTAACACTTCCTGTTCTGTCGGCGCCCATTGCAGTTAGCACTAAATATTGAGACATATTTAACCTGTATGATGTAAAAAGGCGCTATTGTAACGTATTTGAACAATATGGATAGCGGTAATCGTAAAGGTCTATATTTATTTATAATTTTTATCGGTGGAATTCTTGTGTTTGTAAAAACAGCCAAGTACCATGGTGCGCATTATTCTGTCTGATTTTAACTTGAGTACTCACTAATAAAGTAAAAATAACTAACGTTGATTTTTATGGAACTTAATTGTTTAAGTGAACTCAAAGAGCTGACCAGTAATTTCATGTTGTTATTAGCGAAATATTGGTTATTTGATTATCAGCTATAAACGCATAAAAATTTTAAAGATTCAGATTGTATCCTCGGGAGTGTTAATGAATCGTCGTATATTTTATTTTTCCTTGTTAAGTCTTGCAATAACTGGTTGTGGTAGTGTTAATAATAAAACTGCTATAGGTGATTTTGATTACGCTAAAAAACAAGAAGCACAAAAAATAGTCGTACCGGATAACTTAGATAATCCTAAAGAAGCTAAAGATTTTTTTATTACTAGTGACATCAATCATGAAGGACCAATCGGCGCAGATGTTGATGTAAGAGCACCTTCATTAGTATTACCTGTTGCATCGTCTTCACGAGTAGTACCGGGCACTAAAACCGCAAAAATTTGGTTTGATCAAGTTTTAGAAGAGAGTGATTTAAATACTTTTATTCATGATGCGCTAAAAGAACAATTAGCTTCTGATAACGTAGCTTTAACTGCTGTTGGTTCAGAAGGAAATGTTCTTGAGTCTGACTGGTACCACAGTGAAGAACTTTCAGGTTATTGGTTATTTGAATCAGTAGATAACGCAGAAAGTTTACGTTACCGGTTTATTTTTGAAACTAAACCGCATGGACGCAGTGTTGCTATATCGGTAGAATTGATCGATTACATGAGAACAGATCAAACAGGCGCCAGTAAGACCATGAACATTATCGATAAGCAGCGTGCAGAAATGGCAATGCTTAATGAAATTGTTGCACAGGTTGATTATAAATACCGCTTACAACAGCGTGAGAATCGCTTAATGCGAGCAAACCAGAAGTTTGTCACTATTGGTGAGAATATTGAAGCAGAGCCTGCTTACATTGCTGAAATTGACATCGAAATGCTTTGGTCAAATATGCCATTGTTTTTTGCAGATTACGGTTTTGAAATTACCGACTTAAATGAATCTAAGAAAATTTATTTTGTCGACTTTGTTAAACCTGACAATAGTTTATGGGCTGTTATTTGGGGTGATGAGATACCTATAATAGACGTTGATGATGCTAAGTATCAATTTGTTCTAGCTGACTTAGATGGTAAAACCTCCATAACGCTGTATGACGGAAACGGTAATGTTTTACCCGTTGAAACTTTAGAGCG
>MAAB01001440.1_pt1 | contig 22321 bp, 19 predicted proteins | sample 1115991 | NCBI WGS metagenome assembly MAAB01 (sample SAMN04961124, study PRJNA320927) | seawater metagenome | isolation source: sample BD02T18 sea water enriched with oil for 18 days | place: USA:Gulf of Mexico | collected 2013-07-27
TTTAAGTGTTATTCGTCCCAACCGTAAGTTTGTTCGACAAGACCGTAGAAACAAGACAAATAAGTACCCAATGAATTATAAACGTATGTGTTAAATCCTTAAGTTAATGACATTGTTGTCGGATTACTTGTCAGTAGATAAGCCAAGGCTGATATCTGAAAACCTTAACATTGTTAACATAGATCATGAGTAACAGAGCATTCTTCAATTAGCCATAAGCGGTCATTGAACTTTTGTGAATCCATGATGATATTCAGGGCAATATTAGCCAAAATCTTCTGCTCACTTGTGGGGCTGCTTCAAGCTCATTGCTGCCGTTGGTATTTCATTTCTAGGGGCAGCAAAGATCCAGAAAGATATATTAAGCGTGAATTATTTGAGCTAACTTTTCATTAGAAGGTAGTTTTTCACTAATAATTTCTCCTGTCAGGCTATGGTAAGCTAAACCTGTCATCACTTTTTTAAATATACCCTTCATTACAGGTTGCATTATCAACTGCCCCATAACCCAACCTAGCGGTCCACCTTTAACAACAAAATCTGCTGACATGTAGATTTCACTACTGTTTTCATCAATTGCTGTTACTTTCATTTCAGATTGCATACTTTTTAGCGGCATTGAATGGTTCGAAATATCCATCTTATAGCCTTGTCCCTCTTGGTATTCAATAATCTCTTCTACAAGGCTTGAGCCATCATTAAAAGTACAGGTTCTTTTTGCGCCTAAACCTGTGCTAATTTCATTGGCACTAGCTGATGATTTAATCGTCATAGCAAACTTTTCAATGTTTCTATAGTCTTCAAGAACCTTCCACACTTTTTCTGCTGGTACGTTTACCTTTAATGTTTTTTCACAATGATGTGCCATGATATTTACCTTATATTTAATTAATTTCTACAAGCTAGCTAATAAATTATTAGGCAGCGGAATGATTGCATCTGTTACTTTTTAATCGTTGAGTTGATTATTTGCTTTTAAACCTTGAATAATTATTTCGATTGATGTGGTTAAATCATTTTCAAAATCTGGTTTTAATGCTTGGAATTCTTCAAGTTGATAAAGTTTTTTTAGCGCATCACTTTGTGTGGTTGCTGTCCAAGAATTTATCGTGGCTGCATAACTTAAGTTTAATAACTTAAAAGCCATTTCACCTTCAATATCAGGGTAAATTCTGGTGATATCCAAAGTAAGGCCATAAAGCAACTTCATCGCCAAACGCTTAAAATCAAGCAACTGATCAAATGAGCTGTTTCTTTCTAAAGAAGTAAAAAGAATGGGCATTAAATCTAGTAGATTGGGCTGTGATAACATCGAGCTTACCCACATATCAGCAAAAACTTTTGCTGGAACTTCTTGCTTAAGCGTTCCTAACTGCTGACTAAAATCACATACCCATTGTTCAAATAAGTTGGCAAAGACATTTAAAAAAATTTCATCTTTCGAACTAAAGTAACGATACATGTTGGATTTGGTAAAACCCGCTTCAACAGCAATCGCATTAAAACTCACTTTATCGTAGCCATTGTTTTTAAAAAGCGTAAAAGCAGCTTGATAAATAGCTTCTTTCCGCTCATTTTTTTTTTCGTCAGTTCTTGCTCGTTGCCAATTCATAGATACTCTTTAAGTGTCCAACAGTCTCTTACGCTTAATTTAAGAGACTACTGGTCTTTTGTCAAGGCGAATATCACCAATACGTCAAATATCGAATATATGTCGTTGTATGAAATGTTATAAAAAGATTTAATTTTTGTTTGGAATAGCTGCTTAAGTAAAAATGGCTATAATTGCAGGGGTAATAACTTGTGGGTGTAGTTACTCCTCAACTACGCAAATAAGCAAATAAGCAAATAAGCAAATAAGCAAATAAGCAAATAAGCACACAGTGGCCTTTAAAAATTACAACACCAATGTCGGCAATGGTGCATTTTTGCCAGTCATGCTATCAGATTAATTGGCAATATTTATAGTAAAAAAATGCATGTTTATATCTGTGTGGAACGTCCGATATCGTATCTTTGTTAACATTGAGTTGGTAAGTATTAGAGCCTTCTTCAGTACTTATATAAGAGGACATAAGTTAGTGAGATTCACGCTATTACTCTGTGGGGTAGTGCGGACGATAGCGAACATTACAACTAAAGCCCTCTCTCAAACAAAATTATAAATTATGGTTAGTCAATCCTAATCAAAAAACTTGCGGGTGCAAGGTTTTTGATTAGAATAAGTTGTTAAATTATGTGAAGTTTTCTAAATATAAGCAGTTACGCAACATTTGATTTTTAACAATTTTCTGGTGCAATATCTTTTACTGAATCTGAAAATTATTTTAACTCTTCAAAACTAAATTTTGTATTTATCCTCACTGTCGATGCTGACTGATACCTTAAACTCAATCCAGCACGTCTAGCAACTATTGGCCTTATAGGTCGTTTAGTAAAGCCACCCCCACAGTTCGGGCAAACATCTTTAATAATGCCGTCTACACAGTTTAGGCAAAAAGTGCATTCATAGGTGCATATCATGGCTTCCACTGAATCTGCTAGTAAATCTTTATTGCAACATTCACAGTTTGGTCTAATTTCTAACATGGTAATCTCTGTGAGTCTAATTCTTGTAATCTTAAGTAATTATCTCGGTAACTATTTCAGTTTTAACTGAGTTTGCCAGAAAGCATTGCTCATGGGATTGATGATGCATTTTGTCAAGTTGTTGTATAGTTGGGAACTTTTCACCTGAGAATTTAACATAGGGGCGGAGAGTCACTTTAGTCATGCTAGTTTTACCATTACTGTCTTTCTCCATGACTCCAATAGCCTGATCAACGTATTTATCAACGATGAACTTGCGTTTAGCTGCTATTTGTAAGAAAAACAGCATATGGCAACTTGAAAGAGAGGCAATAAAGGCTTCTTCAGGATCTACATTCTCCTCAACTGAATATGGCAGAGGAACGATATGTGGTGATGGAGACGCGGCAACGCTGGCTCCGCCATCAAAATCCCATTGATGCGCTCTACTATATTTATTATCGATAAATTTTTCTTTGCTATCTCTTTGCCATAATATTTTGGCCGTATACTCTGACATCATTTACCCTTTTTATTTGTGTATTGATAACTGCTAAGTGAATGTTCATTATCGCTTGATATATTAGTTGAATAGAAGCGATAATATTTCAACATCACTTGAGGATAACTCACATCACTATGAGCAATAATATTTCATTTTCCGCCATACATACGTTTACCATCGTTGCTAAGGAGCTTAGTTTTACCCGTACAGCCGAAATACTTCACATCACTCCTAGTGCAGTGAGTCATCAAATGAAGCTATTGGAAAAACAAATGGATGTCATCCTGTTTCATCGTCAATCAAAGGGGGTACGTTTATCATTGGCAGGAGAGGCATTGCGACGACATGCGACCTCTGGCGTGAAAAACATTCAGGACGGAATTATTCAAAGCCAATTCGCCAGCCAAAGAGAAAAACTCGTTATTGCCGTGATCCCTTCTCTTTGTCAGCTATGGTTAATGCCACGCTTGGTAGATTTTTGTCAAAAATTTCCACACATAGAACTTGAACTCGTTGCTCTTGATCAATTGGCCGACTTCACTACAGGGCAATATGATGGGCACATCCATTTTGGTTCTGGAGATTATAAAGGTTTCGAAGCTAAATTTTTAAGTCAGGAAAAAGTCTACCCTGTCTGCCATCCAGATCTAGTTAAAGAGGCTAGTGATAATTCACATGAAGGGTTAATAAAAGAGTATCAACTATTAATTTATAGAGGCGGGATTGAAGATGAACCTGGAGGGGTTTCTTGGGGGAGTTGGTTTAGGGATTTTTCAATAGAAAAACCATCAGAGTTAAATCAAATGTGGTTTAGTCATGTTTCAATGGCGATATTGGCCGCAAAACTAAAACAGGGGATCGCGTTGGGCTGGCATCAAATGGTAATCGACGATATATCCAACGGTCAGTTATGCAGATTGACAGATAACGAGATTAGTACAAGTTTTAATTACTACCTTGTTGCTCCTAGTAAATCTTGGAAAAATAAATCCTTTAGTCATTTTTCTTCATGGCTGGAAGAGAAAATGTCATTTTGACAAATATACTAAGTCAGCATTACGTATAACAGCGAAAACAAGATTTTGAAAACTGCTTACTTCAGCTTTGTCGGATCAACTGCCGCTTTGGTTTAAAGTCTCTATGACTTCTTAGGTGGCTTTGTTCACACTCATGCTAAACGACTTACAGGCAAAAAGCCATCATCAAAAGTCTCAGATACTCATCTGTGGGGAACGTCCGCTATCGTATCTTTGTTAACATTGGCAAGTGACTATTAGAGACTTCTTCAGGTAGCCAAAAGCGGTCATTGTTACCTGAATTTGAAAGGCTAACTATTACAACATTGCAGACATTAGGAAATAAGCACTAAACAACGCTTAGGATTAGATTTTGTATCGCTAATGTCGCAATTTATTAAGAACAATAATCCCCTGAGATGTAACACAAGTTGAAACCGATTAAACTGTTACGAGTCAGTCTTTATTGCCTTAGTTGGAAATGTTCTCGCAAGCCAATTTTTCATAATCATGACTAGCTTTTTCGGTGTAGCCATATGGATCATATGCTGACTATTCTGAATCGCCGCTACATCTGAATTTTGCTTATCTTTTATAAAACTAGCTATACCAAGGTAAGTGAGTTTGTTAATTTCTTCAAAACACTTCTGAGTAGGTTTTCCTAAGCCAATGAAGAAGTCTATTGTCTGCTCTGGTATATTATTAATTGCAATTGCAGGTGCTGCTATTCCAGAATAATGTCGATCTTCTTCTTCAGAAAAAAACTTCCCTAAAGCTGGCAGGTCTGCAAACGGTAAATAGCTACCATCCGTATCTTTAATTCTTTGCGTATTGTAAAAGTTGTCTTGATATTGAAGTACATCCATAGTTGCATAACCTAAGTCAGGGCAAGCAGCTTGATGACTAACCATATAATCTAAATCTTGAAGTGCATCGATATAAATCAAACCTTTTACTCTTTCAGGAAAGTGCCTTCCGAGATGATTTAACTCTCCGCCTGCAAAAGAGTGGCCTGCAAAAATACCTCTTTCAATATTCATCTTGTCTAAAACTGTGATGATATCTTTAGTTAATCTACTTGTAGAAAAGTCTTCTTTTCTAGATTCAGAGTTTCCATGACCAACACGACTTATGCCTATAACCCTATACGAATCTGTAAACGAGGAGACTAATGGATCAAAAGTATGGGCATTAAGAGCAAGACCAGCCAGAAATACAAGTGGAGTGCCTTCCCCTCCCCAATCAACCACTTCTAGCTTTATTTTATCATCCATTTCAACGTAATGAATTTCGTGCGGTGATTTATCTATCCACTCATTAGAGTGGGCTGTGTTTAAAACCAAAATACATAGATAGGCTAGCAGTGATAATTTTTTCATTACTTATTGTTATTCCTTTGTTTAATTGGGCGATATTATAACTAACGTCTGTTAGGGTAAAATTAAATGGTTAACTGTATCTTTGATCTTCCCCCGATAAAATGGACACTCTCCATTTCAATTTTCTGCCAATTCGAACTCAGCAGGTGTTTTATATCCTAAACTTGAATGCAGTCGTTGTCTATTGTAAAAATAGTTCATGTAACCTTTTAATTTTGAATGTAATTTATCCGTAGTCGCGAAGACATTCCCTCTAATTAAGTCAGCTTTTAACTAATGAAAAAATGATTCAACTTCAGCATTATCAGTGCAACAACCTGGGCGGTTCATGCTTGCCGTAATGTTATGTTTAACTAAAAACTGCTGAACTATATGAGCTCGATATTCAGCCCCTCTGTCTGTATGAAATAACACAGGTTGTATAGGTTTACGCTTATTTATTGCTAGCTGTAGCGCTTTCAGTGTTAGTGCTGTTGATTTATTCTGACCAAAAGCCCAGCCTATGATACGGCGTGAAAACAAATCTAATACTACAGCTAAGTAATACCAGCGAGAGCCTACTTTCAGGTATGTAATATCTCCCGACCATTGCTGGTTGATAGCATCAGGCTTGCTGATGTTTTTTCGATTGTTCTTAATTTCTTTATAGAAAAACTTCACTTTGGCAGGTTTACTGTTTGTTTTAAGGGCTCGGGCTCTTAAACCATTTTCTTGCATTAAACGCGCGACACGCTTTTCACTCGTTCGAATGCCTGCTCTTTTTAGCGCATGAAATACGCGAGGACTACCGTAGGTTTGATGATTGCTATCAAAGACTTGTTTAATAGTTAAAAGTAAATCCGCATCATTAATGGCGCGCATTGAACGTGGACGTTGTCGCCATGCATAAAAGCCACTACGAGAGACATCAAGCCATGAACAAAGGTATTTAACACCTAAGGCTTTTTTGTGTTTTTCGATGAATCCAAATCGCTCTGATGCACTTCCGCCAGATACCGTTGCCACTTTTTTAGTAAATCATTCTCCAGTTTTAAGCGGTCATTTTCTTTTTGCAGCTGTTTGATTTTATTCAGCTCTTTCTTTGTGTGAACTTTACTCATTAATTCATTATTGCTTTGGTAGCGTTGAGGTTTTTTAAATTTACCTTCTCGGTATTCTTTGCGCCAACGGGAGAGCATTAACGGGTGAATATCGAGTGCTTGAGCAACATCCTTAGACATGACATCGTCTTTCAAGCTTAGCTCGACTGCTTGGATTTTGAAATTAACAGGGTAAAACCATGTTTTTTTGGGTTGGGTGTATCTAGGCATTTTAGCCTCCTCAATGTGATGAGGAGGTGTCCACTAAAACGGGGGAACTCCACTTTCCTTGTTTAACAGCTTGTTAGGCTACGATATTCTTATAAGCTTTAGATGCCATTACAGGAATAAATTCAGTAATTGAATATGCTACAGCTCCACTTTTAACGAATGGATCTGAGTTTAAAACTTGTTTAAGCTCACCCTCACTCTCATGTTGTGAAATAAGTATCCCTCCAGTTCTAGGTACTTTTCTTCCACCAAACATCAGCTTGTTTGATTTATATTCTTGCTCAAGGTAACTCTTGTGCTTTTCAGTTAGTTCCTCTGTGATTTTCGTCATGTCAGTAAAGCTCATATCTACTAGATACATATAATTCTCGCTTTTTAAATAGATTAATATAAAGTATGCTACGTATTTCGTAGCGGACTATACCGCTACTTTTTTAGAAGCGCAACAATTATGACAACACCATTACCTAAAAAATCAGTAAGAGGATCGAGTTCGGGTGTAGCTATCATGGCTGTTTTTGACCTGTTAGGTCGAAAGTGGAATATGAGAATTATGTGGGAACTTAACTCATCGTATCTAAGTTTTAGAGGGTTACAAGAGCGATGTGACGGTATGTCACCATCTGTTTTAAACACTAGAATTAAGCAATTGACTGAAGCTGAATTGGTTTTTACCACATCAGAAGGCTATAAACTAACAGAATTAGGATTATCCTTAATGAATACACTTGATCCTTTGAGGGAATGGGCTGCGGAATGGGAAGAAAAAGTGGCAAAGTAGCCTAACAATATATTATGGATACGTCTCAGTCACATCACAGGAATTATTCATTAGAAAATATATGGTAAAAATCCTTCTGCTTATGTATCTAATGCGCCTTGAGTTCGAATTGTTAACTATTTATATAAATCTAAAAAAAAATCCTTTACTATGTTTTTATCAACCAGAATCGGAGCCAACGCCATAATGAACATCTAATACCTGTGGTCTAATTTTTTATTTTGGAACTACAGGATTAGTGGGCGTGCTCAAAACTTCTTCTTTTTTTACGGCAAGGTATTTAATCGAATACTTACCTGAATCTTTAGCATAAACACTTTCCTGATTTAAACAGGAGGCCGTTCATGCCTACATTACATGTAAACAAACTCTCTTATCAATTAGACAATGGAATAAAGCTATTTGAAAACCTTTCATTTAGCTTGCCTCAAGGTCTTACAGGCCTTATTGGACGAAACGGGGTGGGAAAATCGATATTAGCTTCAATTTTAACTAAAGAGATTAAACCTACTAATGGCACTTTTTCTCCAGATATGTCTGTAGTGAGCTTCGACCAGAACTGTTCAACATTGTTTGAAAGAAATGAAACTATTGCATCTTTTTTAGGTGTTGATGAACACTTAGCTGCACTAAATCGTATAGAACAGGGAGGCTATGAAGAATCAGACTTTGAACTAATAGCCGAAAATTGGCAAATCAAAGATGAGGTAATCGAAATTCTGCAAAGTTTACGATTACCAGTTAACTTTGAACTATTATGTGTCTCACTAAGCGGTGGAGAAAGAGCTAAATTAAGTCTTTGGAAGCTCTTTCAATCTGACGCACAACTCTTAATTTTGGATGAACCGAGTAACCATTTAGATAAACAAGGAAAGCTGTGGTTAATCAATCAAATGAAAAACTTCAAAGGAGATGTGCTTGTAGTGAGTCATGACCATGAGCTATTGCAAGAGGTCGATTCAATTTATGAATTATCTTCCCTTGGGCTTACATTTTTTCATGGTGCCTATAGTGATTATTTATGTACAAAACAAAGTAATGATGAAGCATTAGAAAGGAAACTTTTTAACTTGAAAAAGCAGAAGAAAAATGTAGTTAATCAAGCGCAAAAAAGTAAGGAAAAATCTCAAAAAAGAGCCTCGCAAGGAAACAGATTAAGGCATAGTGGTAGTCAGGCCAAAGTTCTACTTGATGGTAAGAAAAACAAAGCAGAGGGTGCAGCTTCTAGCAAAGCCACTCAAACTAAAGCATTGATGTTAAATATTGACAGCAAACAAGCAGATCTTACAAAACTAAAAGAGCAAATAAAGCCGCTCACCTTATCAATGCATCATGAAAAAAGTAAAAAGGCACAACAATTGTATATTGAAGATGTAGTGCTACCATTTGGCTCTAAAGAACCAATAAACTTTAAGCTGATTAGCAACGAAAAAGTCCACTTAGTAGGAGAAAACGGGAGTGGTAAATCAACACTAATTAGAGTCATATTAGGTGAATTAAGACCTCTGAATGGCAATGTTTATGTAAACTCCCAAATATTTTACTTTGACCAACACTGTTCATTATTGGATGCTCAAAAAAATATGCTTGAGACTATACAAAAACATTGTGCTTACCTAAATGACATGGATTTAAGAACTCTCCTAGCAGGTGTAGGCTTTAGAGGGGATAAAGTTTTTACGCTAGTTGCTCAGCTTAGTGGAGGTGAAAAGATGAGGTTAATGATGTTAATTGCAAGTCATCAGAAGGAACTGCCTTTATTATTACTTGATGAACCAGATAATCACTTGGATAGAGAATCAAAGGAAGTGCTAGCTGATGCTCTTAATGAATTTAATGGAAGCTTAATTCTAATAAGTCATGATGAACATTTAATAAATTGTATTGATAACATTTTGAAAATACATTTGACATAAATAATGTCTGGCTCAACCTAGTTAGCTTGTATCTTTATTGAATAGTGAAATTGAATACCTTGATCTCGCTCCTGCCATTCGCTGAACAGCAGTATCTAGAAACTGTTTTTTGGTAACTTAAAGGTGTCAGTAATGTGGTAAAAGTTAGCATGCTACTAAGGTGATTTCATGACCGCTTTGTCGGATCACTTGTCACTAGATAAGCGAAGGCCAATGTCCGGTTTCGTATCTTTGTTAACATTGGCTAGTGAGAATTAGAGACTTCTCTAGTTAGCCAATTGCGGACATTTTTTGATTGATTTTCATTGCTGATTTTTTGTTGAAAGAGCGATCCTAACTGCTCCCACTATAATGTCAGCTATCTTCAAGAATAGCTGACATTAGCATATATACTCTAAGGCGCTTCCGCCCCCACAGCGAGTTAGAAGTTATAAATTTGTGGCCAATATAATTGAACCACTTCACAGATAACTTTAAACATTAGATTTATCAGATTTCATTAAACAGTTTTGACTAAGGTTGTATCGATATTAATCATAGTTCCCTTTACTAATATTAATAAAAATATGAACCTATCCCAGTAAAGACAGGCTTTAAAAAAATAACATTTACACAAACAGATATTAAGGAAGATTAACAATTTCAATCCAATCTGGAGATTCCCCTACGGAGTAGCTTGCTAATTTTGACAATTTCCCTGTCAGTTCATGAATTTTATAAATGGACATCTGATTAGATAGTTGTCCAACTATAAATAAGTATTTACTTGAAGAATCAATATTGAATCCTCGAGGACTCTCTTCTGTTTTTATAACTTCAATAAGTTCTAAAGTACCATCGCTAGAATTTACTTTAAAACCTGAAATAGTACTTGAATCACGCTCTGAACTATAAATAAAACGGCCATTGGCTGTAACATGGATATCAGCTGCAGCTTTACAGTCATTATAACTGAAAGGTAGAGTACCAATGCATTGTTTTTCCTTCAGTAAACCATTAGTCAAATCGACATCGAACACATGAATAGAAGCATCATATTCTCCAATTACATATGCAAACCTCTCATTTGGGTGAAATATAAGGTGTCTAGGGCCAGTGTTACCTTTTAATTGAATAAAAGGTTTGTTGTTCGTCTCTAACTCACCAGCCAAAGAATTAAACTTAAATTGAGATATTCGATCATTACCCAGAGTAGAAACAAAGACATGATTATTAGTTTTATCAACTATTACGGAATGTGCATTTGGATAATCATCCAATGTTTGCTTCTGTTTAAGAACGATGCCACTTTGAGAAATAGGGAATACAATAATTTTATGGTGGGGATAGGAAGCCCCAATTATATATCGTCCTGTCTTATCGGTAGCAATGTAAGCAATACTTTGATTAAGTGAAGTGTTCCCTAAGTACTTTAGATTACCGCTTTTAGCTTGTATAGCAAAACTGCTAATCATTAAAGGGGTTCCCCTAGAAACTACATACATAAAACGTCTGTCAGGGCTAACGCAAATAGGCGTCGATATACCTGGTTTTATAACATCAGGTATTTCAACTTTATTTACAAATGATGACTGTCCATTTTCATTACTGAGGAGAAAAATAGCTATATCATTACTATTACTATTTCCAATATAAACAAAAGTAGATGCATGCTTAAAAGGATCCATATTCATTGTAAAAACAACCTAAAAAATAATAAAATACTCATGGAGTTCATTATAAAGCACTGGCTTTATGTAAAAACATGACTATGAATATTTGTGATTAAAGTAACTTCAATTACTTTAAGTTTATGACCTATTAACATAAACAATAAGCATGGTTAGATAGATATCATTTACATGACCATACAACATTTAGAAAGGACACAAACAGAACAAATTTTTTATAAATCTATCTTGTTTTGTGCCGCTTTATTTTCTGACATTTGCTGGCTTTGTAACCTAACAAAATCTACCCAATATGAGTTAAAAGGCAATGATGTGTATAGGTACGCTACTTGAAACCTCCACATAATTTTCACTGGCTTATCTTATAGGTCTATTTTGGTATTTTGTTGGCATAGCCACTTCACCACAATATTTATTTTCTGGAAAAATCATATATTGATAAAAACACTTACCTTGCTCATCTTTACTTGATAGTCCTTTAACAAGAATAAAGCCATGGCGATATAAGCAATCAATAACACTTTGAGGAGGTGAAACAACAAAAATACTTACTTGCTTGGTAAGATCTTCTTTTGTACCAAAAGCGTCATCCCAATACCAGTTTGTGGTAAAAATTTCTTTGTCATTTTGAGGTCTATAAGGTTTCCCTGTTTGACGGTCATGCTTTATTGGCAATGAAATATGCCAATCATCTTTAGTCAGTTCGTTCATTGCCTTATCAAAGCGTTTTTTAGGGCTTAACTCAAAAATTTTAGACATATTTTTGAACAATTGAAATTCGCTAAAAACGTGATAAAACAAAGCAGCTAAGTCTCCGCTTATATTTTTAGTCGCGTATAAATCGAGCATGCTATCAATATCAATTGATAGTGATCTTGGATAGCGTTTTTGCTTCTTGGCTCTTTTAAGCCATTTCCCTAAAAATATATTTTCACTAACAGACCGATATGAAACTTTGCCAATCTTTTGTTCTGAGGTCAATGCAATCAAACCACCTAAAATCAAATTATAAAGATCGGCTGATTTGTTAAATTGTAATTCTTTCATTGATATAGAGCTTCCTGGATCTTAAGTTGAAAGGTAAATCTGGGCAGTCTAGTCATTATCTAAAGACGAGTGACTAATGAGAAAGCGGCAAAACAATTAAAAAGAGATGAAATATTATTCAAGACCATCACCTTTTAATACCTACATTAATAGCTTGAAGACCTTTAAGCATTCCTATTCAAACAATTAAGTTCGGTAAAACACTGAATAAGCCTTTCCTTCATTTTTGTCTCACTCTGACGTAACCACACCCTTGGGTCGTAATATTTTTTATTGGGTAGCTCGTTACCTTTAGGATTACCCAACTGAGACTGGAGATAGCGATACTTTTTTTTACTATATTCTTGCACACCTTGCCAATACGCCCATTGAGTATCGGTATCAATATTCATTTTTATGGTGCCATATGAAATAGCTTCTTTAATATCGCCTAAATCAGATCCTGAACCTCCATGAAAAACAAAATTCAAAGGGTGATGTGGTAATGAGAACTTATGGGAAACATAGGCTTGGGAGTTTTTTAAAATCATCGGTGTTAAGGAAACCTGACCTGATTTGTACACGCCATGGACATTACCAAAAGAAGCAGCAATGATGAAGTTAGGGCTAATGCTGGTAAGCTTTTCATATGCATAAGCCACATCTTCTGGCTGCGTATAAAGTTTGGCATTATCTATATTGGTATTATCTACGCCATCTTCTTCGCCACCAGTACAACCTAACTCAATCTCTAATGTCATTTTAAGGGGAGTCATTTTCTCAAGATATTGCGCACAAACAGCAATATTATCGGTTAACGGCTCTTCTGAAAGGTCTAACATATGTGAGCTAAATAAAGGCTCACCAGTTTCTTTAAAATGTTGCTCCCCTGCAGCAAGTAAACCATCAATCCAAGGGAGTAATTTTTTTGAAGCATGATCGGTATGAATCACCACAGGGACCTTATAATTTTTCGCGGCATCATTAATATATTTAGCTGCCAATATGGCGCCTTGAATAGAGGCTTCTAATCCTGATAGCGGTGCACCTTTACCAATAAAATAGGCTGCGCCAGAGTAGGATAACTGAATAATAATAGGTGAGTTTGCTTCATGTGCGGCTTCCAGTGCCGCATTGACAGCACTGGTACTAATAACATTCACCGCTGGAATTGCAAATTGTTGTTCTTTTGCGTTGTTAAACAGCTTTTGCGTCGATTTCCCTGAAACTAAACCAGAATCAAGAAATGATGATAATTGCTTCATATTAGCTGAGACCTTGTGCCGCTGCACAAGCAGAACTGATCTTCGACCATTGTCTCTGCTCTACCCAATGAGACTTAGCAATCCAAGTACCACCAACAGCAAATACATTACTTAAAGCCATATATTCTTGTTGATTACTTTGATTAATCCCCCCTGTAGGGCAAAAAGAAATATCACTAAAAACAGAAGCCATAGCAGATAAAAAAGCTGTACCGCCCGATAAAGACGCAGGAAATAATTTTAACTCATTGTAGCCAAATTCTGTTGCTAACAATATGTCCGCAGTATTCGACACACCAGGAAGTACAGGCACAGGGCAATTTGCCAGGTTCATTAATAATTTAGTTGAAGTTGCTGGCGTAATAATAAAATCGCTACCCGCGCTAAGTGCTTTTTTTAGAATATCTGCATCAAGAACCGTACCGGCGCCTACTTTTAAATTAGGTAGCTCATGTTTGATTGCTGTTATCACATCAAGTGATGCTGCGGTTCTAAGCACTACCTCAACCAAATTAATGCCTGCTGAAGACATAGCTTTAGCTATTTCAACACCTTGTGAAACTGTGTTTGCTTGAATAATCGGTAGCAGAGTCTGCTTCCCCATTAAATTGGAAAATGAATTCATATGAATGCCTTAAGAATATGGAAAGTGGGAACTGTTAACTGTTAATAGCTAAATATACTGCTCTTTTATAAACGCTTGATAAGCACCTTGTTCAACAATGGCTCCGTGATGTTGAATAACAAAACCGGCAGCTTTAGAAGCAAGGTTTATTGCTTGCTCAAGATCAAAACCTTTGGCTCTAGCACCAAGATAAACACCATTAAATGAATCACCCGCAGACGTTGTATCAATGACATTGGCAACCGCCTTGATCTGAAAATGGTAAGCGAGTTCATTGATATAAACACAAATACTTGCTTCGCCATTTTTAATGACTAATTCATCAAACTGGTAAGGCTGACAGAATTCGAATACAGCTTCAGCTGTCGTTATTCCGTATAGCTGTTCAAAATCATCGATTCCTGGCAAAGTAATATCTGCACAGATAAATGCTTGTTCAAATTGCTCTTTAGCCTCTTGTGGGTTTTGCCACATTCTCGCTCTATAATTGGGATCAAAAACCAGCTTTGCACCGAGATCTTTTAACTGTTTAATGAACAGCCAAAATTTAGCACGGTCAGCGGGTTTTATTACGGCCAATGAAATGCCTGAGAAAAACACCATATCACCGGCTGATATACAGTTGACAACTTTTTCATCAATGAAAGACATAACGTCTTTCGCTGCAGAGTTTTCGCGCCAATAGGTAAAGCTACGCTCGCCAACTTCATCCGTTTCTATGGCATACAAACCGGCATTTTTTTCTTTGGAACGAAATACAAATTCGGTATTAATTTTTTCCTGGTCAAAAAAAGCAATCATCTCAGTACTTAATTTGTCCGTGCCTACCGCTGAAATGAAATAAGGTTCTAGATCAGAAAAAGTACGTTTTAAATACACAGCGGTATTTAACACATCTCCTGCAAACGATTGATTAATCGCCTTAGGGTAAGTTTGTGGTGTTGTTGAGCTGATTGCAGATTGAGCTTTAAGCTCAATCATACATTCGCCTATTAAGAATATTTTTTTCATTGAATTAACCTTTGTCTTGTATTGGTTGGCTATGTTCAGATGAATCATTATCTGACTTTTTAAGTGGCTCAACTGTTGGAATAAGTAACCAAACGGCAGCTATGGCAATAAGAGCTAGTGATGCACCAATGATAAAGACAAGGGTATAACTCGTTTCTCCGGTTGTTGCATCAGGGCGAGTTAATATCGGTACTAATGCGATTAGACCTGCTACGGCGAACTTAGCAGCCATACCTGCAAAACCAGCAAGTGTGCCAACAGTTTTCTTACTGAACAAATCACTTGGTAGCGTTTGAACGTTACCGATTGCGGTTTGGAAGCCGAATAAGATAATCGCCATAGTCATTACCACAGAAATATATTTGTACTCGGTTTCAAGAAATAAAGGTTGAACCATTAACATTAACGCTGGCAACATAATAAAGCAGCCTAAAGTAATGACCAGTTTACGTGTTTTGTTGGTACTCCAACCCGCGTTAAAGCGATTTTGAGCAAGAAGACCGCCAAACCAAGCCCCAAACATAGCGCCAACATATGGCACCCAACCGTATTGAGCGATGTCAGCAAGCTTCATGCCGTATACATCACTAAGGAAAATAGGCGTCCAAACAACAAATAACCACCAAATAGGGTCAATCGCTGCAGAAGCAATAATGACACCCCAGCTTTCTTTATGTTTAAGTAGCTCTGCTGTTGTAGGAGTATATTCATCTTCTGCAGCTTCGGTTGTATTAGAATGTTTCTGACCAGTTAAGATATATTCGCGTTCTTCTGGAGTGATCCAAGGATGAGTTTTCGGTGGCGCTTTAACCAAGATCACCCAAGGAATAAGCCATAACAAACCAATAACACCAATAACAATAAATACTGTTTGCCAGCTGTTATTAAGTGCCATCCAGGCAATTAGTGGTATTGAAATAATCCCGCCAATGGCAGCACCCGAGTTAAAAATACCTTGAGCCAAAGCTCGCTCTTTCGCTGGGAACCAATCGGCGTTACTTTTAGTAGCACCTGGCCAGTTACCCGCTTCAGCTACACCTAAGATTGAACGGAAAATAGCAAAACTAAGTACCCCTTGCGCAAATGCGTGAAGAACAGTAGCGATAGACCAAACACCAATAGATAAGACAAAGCCTAAACGCGTACCTAACCAGTCAAATATTTTACCGAATATTGCCTGACCAAAAGCATAAGAAAATACAAAAACAACAGAGATAGTTGCATATATTTGATTACGCTCAAAAGCACTCTTATCGGGAAACAAATCTTCTGCTATTGAAGGCCAAAGTACACTCAGTGCTTGACGATCAATATAGTTAATAATTGTAGCTAATGCGATTAAAGCAATAACCCACCAACGTATACCTTTCAACTGCATTATTTCTTCTCCGCTGGTTTAGCATTTAGTTTTTCTACATCAATATTATCGAATACGCCTTCCGGTAAAAAATCTTCACGCGGAGGGCTAAAGGTATCAATTAAAATCCCGCCCGTTGGGCATGTAGCACCGTGGTCTGCCCATGGTTGGATCAAACAGCTATCACCGGGCTTCATTATTGTCGTTACGCCATCAATATTAAAATGAAACTCACCTTCAACAACATAAGTCACTTGAGAATGTCTGTGGGCATGGTTGTAGCCAATTGCGCCTTTTTCAAACCAAATTTTAACCGCCATTAATTCATGGTTATAACCCAACATTTGGCGCTTTAAACCGCCGCCTATGTCTTCAATTTCTGCTTCATTTGCAGATGTAAAAATATCGCTTTGACTCATGATTGACCTCTACTTCTTAGTTTCTAAAGGTTTAGCTTCGAAAAGCTTAAAACGACCATTAAACTGATGTTTAACGCCATTAAAAGAAAATTTATTTACCCGATTTGTTTCAATGCCATTAGCAGCATTAAACGCTAACAAATAACTTCTTTTGTCTAAAAAGGTTATTTCTACTAGATCAATGTTATTAGCTTTCTGATGTGATAGTTTTTGGATTTTACTTACTGCTGCAAGGGTAAACTCTTTTGATGGGTTATATTCACCATGCGGCTCTAATACGCTGACAAAGGTATGACTTTTAGCCGCTGTTTTTCGGGTAATGAAAGCATTTTCATTACGTAAGTTAAACAAGGGATCATTGGCGCCAATCTGGGTTAAAAGCAACGATGTGTCACCATCCATAATGGCAGACTGAGTATAGAAACGACCGTTTTCATTTAGCCAAGTAATTTGAGATAAACCCGCTTTAGGTTGCGCTTGTGCTTTTAGCCACAAATGTTGATAACCATTGTTTTTACCCAATACGGGTAAATTGGTTAATTGCGTGTCTAGTTTAAAGTTAGTGCTTATCAAGTGCCCTTTATAATGCACAGGTAAATCATACTGATGTTTTCCTTCTGATTTAACATCAAAGATATCAATCACTAATGACTGTTCTTGTTTAGTATCACCTTGCCCAGTACCACCTTGAACAGGAAGCTTAATCAGTGCCATGGTACGAGTTAACGCAACACCTTTATAAGCCGTATCAATGTGAGCAGAGCTAATAGTGATATTGTCAGTATTTTCAAAGAACAATAATTCAGGGTGATTTTTATTACCCTTTTTGACCTTGCCATTAAAGTGCGATTTTTCATCAACAACTATGGTGTTATGGGCAATAGTTTGCTTGGCCCAGGTTTTATTTTCAGGTAAGTAGCGGCCACCAAATTTAGCTTCAACATTTAAGAACCGTGCTGCGCCATAATCAGAAACTATTTCCTCACCCTTATCGTAAAACTGCCAAGTTAATTTATCAAAATGACCATGGCCCAACCCTTGAGCGGCAGGTTTAAACACTAATGCCCGCCCTTCACTGGCTTGTTCATCTTCACTATGTTGACGCATGATCACTAATGCACCTTGTTTGCCGTCATTACCATCACCAAAAGCAACAGAGTTAAATTGATAAGGCTGCTCAAGCTTTTTATCTAACGCCTGTGCAACTTTTAAACCATCACCGGTTAATAAAATTTGTTCTTGTTGCTTGGCGATATCAAGTAAACCGGCATTTCCCGTTAAACCATAAGCAATGGTGACACCGTTGACTAATTCGATGGTATCAATGCCTTTATCTTTAATGGCATCATTAATCGGGAAGAATAGCTTGTTATAACTTAACTGAATTGTGGTATCGATTGCTTTTAATACAATGCCATCACGGTACTCAAAAATTTTACGCTCAGGTTGATTAGTTTCAATAGCTTTAGCAAAGGTAATGAATGGCATCAAAGCATAACGTTGATAGTAAGGTCCTTCGTTGTAGTAACCTTGCGGTGAAAACAGTTCATCGAGCTGTCTTAAAAAACCGCCTTTACCTGACTTATCTAAGCCGTACAGCGCTTGTTCAACCCACTCTAATTCACCTAAAACATAGCCGGTCATGCCAACAGCTGCAGTGGTCCAAGTGCCATGGTTATGCACCTTATTAAAGGTTTTCGGTGAATCAACCGATAAAAACTTAACGATTGGACGAAACAGTCCCTGCTCTATTTTGTCTTTTTCAGCTGCAGTCAACGAGGGTAAAATCAGATCATAAGCTTGGCTGGTATAAACTAACCAAACAGCTTCATTTAAGCTTTGCCAAAATAATTTCCCTGGATTTTGTTTACCCATTTTTCTTTTTGGGTGTAGCGGTAATTTTGGGTAAAGCTCAGCATAGTTAAGTAACATGTCACGTACATAATTAGCATAACGTTCATCTTGTGTTAATTGATAAACAATACCGGCGTCGAACATTAGTTTATAATTTTTCTTATGACGTTCATGGGTATAACCACCGCCGCCATCTTTAGGCACTGGCACGACAATAGCTTGGGAGATTTGTTGACCAACCGAGGTTTTATTAGCAATAAAGGCCTGTTTAAATTGCCCTTCTTGTTTAATAGCACTACGCATATTTTCAACATCACTAGTCGTTATCACTAGGTTAGGATTAGTTTTTGCCATCACTAAGGAGTTACTAGCTAAGCTAGTAAAAAGTGCAAGGGTGATAATAGCTAGCCAGCGTTTTGCTACTGGCCATGCTAATTTTATTACTGAGGTTTGCGGAAATATTTTCATAAAATAGCTCTTGTTAATACCGTTTATTACTACTGATTGATACTGATTTTTGACTTAGATTGCATGTTACTTAGACTGCTTTTTTATTTAGAATTCTTGTTATTTACCAGTACTGCGGTATGTGAACCTTTAACATATAGCTCTTTCACGCTAACCGTAGCTGTATTGTTAAAGTCGTTATTTTTCACTAACGTTTTAGGCTCACCAACGGTGTGTTCAATAACAATATCCGCTGTATTTTCAAAGTTATTACTTTCAATACTGGTTACTTGTACACCATGTAAATAAAGACTAGCTGCGGTTTTATTACGCTTGCCTTTACCGCTATTTTTAACTGTGTTATTTGACATGTCTAGGTGTGGGCCAAAGGTACTTTCATCAGTGCCGCCACGATATAAGTTAACTAAAGTACCTGCTACATTATCAAAGCTATTATTCTTTAAGATCACGTATTCAGCGTTATATATGCCTAAGTCTTCAATCTCTTTATTCAAACGAAGTAAGTCGCCGGTGATATGGCTAAAATGGTTATCGGTTAACTCAATATAATCAGCAAAAGCACCCGCCCCTGAATCAAAGAAATGAAATGAATGATTAGTATCAAGGTCGGTAACCGTGCTGTTTCTCATGACAAAACGATAATTTTCAACCATGCCCCACTTTTGCGAACGAATTAAGGTATTACCTGAAGAGTCAGGACTGCTACTGCCACTAATAACTAAACCATCAAGCATTAAACTGCCGCCATCGATAATTTGAAATAAAGTTGATCGTTGAAAAGTAATTTTTACTTTGCCTTGATGTTTCGCTTTAATCGATACGGTTTTATTGATATCGATCATTTTTCGAACATCATAATCGCCATCGGCCAATACCAGTACATCACCTTCATTTGCCATTAGCACGGCATTAAATAAAGCATCACCTTGTGCTTTAACATTGATGACTTTGCCTGAATCAAATGCTACTAGGTTGTTCTTTTTTAGGTACCAATGTGGACCGGTTGCAGATTTAAGTATTGGAGAAAGGTCTTTGCTAGCGCCTTTTTCCGCAAATTTTCTATCAAGGGGATAAAGCAAACCATTTTCAGCGCGCTTAAGGGTAATGTTTTCTTGGCTGATGCCAGAGATAAGTTTTGTATGCGCTACGGTATTAGCAACATTGCCTATAAAGCTAATACCACTAACATCATCAAATAAAGTAAATGGCTGTTGGGAGTTTTCATTGAAAATTAAATTATTTTGCATAGTAGAGTTAACCGGCACCGCGCTTCTTTCCATATCACTGCCTGCCGCTAATTGAATATGTCCAACATTGATAAAACTATTATTTTCAATCAAGGCATTTTCCACTTGATGATAACGGTTAATACTTGAATTAGGCACACCATTCATCACAGTAAAGCCACTACCAAAACGATAGCCAGTTAAACCTTCAAGATAATTATTTTTAACACTTTGGTTTTTGTTAATAACACGAATACCACCGGTATGATCAACACCATTACCAAAAAAGATATTTCCTTCGATGATATTGCCATTACCATGGCGCAACGTCAGTGTGCCTCTTGATTCAAAAAAGACATTGTTACGAATTTTATTTTGGCCTGATTTGACTGAAATAATTTCCACTTCGCCATCACAGCGATCAAAATAATTATTTTCAACCAAAGTATATGAATTTGATAAAGAATAATGGCTGGTACCTATACGTAAGGTTTCGCCGCCATTAGAGCCAAGAATAGGACGAGGACCAAAATAATTATGATCTATTTGATGGTGATTCTCTTGGCTATTTTTACTATCTAAACGAACAGCAACCGTCACGCCTTTGTTGCGTTTACCGGTAAGGTTGTTGTGATCAAAGCGATTATATTGACCATAAATTGCCACCCAATAATCAGACTCACGTTTGTCTGGATTATTAAAATTATCTATCACAACCTCAGTTACTCGTGAATGATAAGCTAAATCTTCTTTATTGCGTCTAAACGAGATAACAGCATTACTTGGCGTATAACCACCTTTAAATACCAAGCCTGAGACTACTAAATGTTTACCTGCCAATCTTAAATTTGATTGACCCGACAAAATTACTTGCCCCTTGGTTTGTGCTGTTAGCTCTATAGGCTGGTCTTTGGTACCAATACCTTTAAAGACAATTTCAAAATCGTGCCATGTTCCATTGGCTAAGATGACTTTGTCTCCTGGCTTTACCTTTTCCAGGGTTTTCTTATATGCTTTTGGCGAATCTACCAGCCAATCTTTAGCGATAGTTTGACCAGAAAGTAACAAAACAAATAGGGTTAAAGTAACGGATTTGAAGTATTTCGGAGCCTTTAATGTGTACATAAATATCTCTTTTATTTAACTATTTTTAAACCAATTTATAAAGTTCAGGGGGCTTCCAACTACGTGTAATGAAGCCCCCTAAAACAACCTACTTTTTATTCATTAAAATGAAGCTCGTACGCCAAGGAAGAATTTGCGACCTGAGTACGAATAATCAGATACTGTTCCTGGACCACGAGTCATCACTTGCGCTTCTTCTAATAAGTTTAGTGCTTTTAATGACACCGAGTATTTGTATTATTTACTGTTTTATGTTTTATGTTTTATGTTTTAAACAGGAGTTTTGTAGTCTTTCTATCCCAATCAACTAGATTTAACCAATATACCGACCACTTGTCAACCAAATTATATTACCAATAGCAAATGATAAACCCACAATTGGTAATAACCATTATTGGAGTGGTGTTTCCAAATAGTTACTCGTTTTAAAGAAAAACAATGAAAATTAACAATAAAATTGCTTAATAACTTTGCCCTGAGCAAAATAAGGCGATATGATATATAAAACACAGTCATTTTTTCGTTAATTGGTAAGGATATAATATGGGCAACCGCCGGTTGTTTTGGAGTATAGTTGAGAAGATTGAAGCTTCTATTAATTCTGGGGTGTACTCTCCGGGTAGTCGCTTACCTCCCGAACGAGAACTCGCTGAAACTTTTAATATAAGTCGGCCGACAGTGCGAGAAGCTATTATTGCTTTAGAGGTTAGAAAAAAAGTTGAAGTTAAAACTGGCTCAGGTGTTTATGTTTTAAAACCGGTTAACCAACTAGGTTTACAAAAGAAAGTTAATGCCTTTGA
>MAAB01001441.1_pt1 | contig 22294 bp, 20 predicted proteins | sample 1115991 | NCBI WGS metagenome assembly MAAB01 (sample SAMN04961124, study PRJNA320927) | seawater metagenome | isolation source: sample BD02T18 sea water enriched with oil for 18 days | place: USA:Gulf of Mexico | collected 2013-07-27
AAAAGAATGACGATAGAATTACGCTAATTGGTAAATTTATTCGAAAAGTAAGAGTTGATGAATTACCACAGATAATTAACATCTTAAAAGGCGATATGCGCTTGGTTGGACCGCGTCCGGAGCGTCCTGAGTTTGTTGAGGAGCTGGCCGAGAAAATCCCTTATTATAAACAACGCCATAGTGTAAAACCAGGTCTTGCTGGTTGGGCCCAGCTAAGGTATCCATACGGCGCAACTGAAAGAGATGCATACGAGAAACTACAGTATGACCTTTATTATGTGAAAAATTATAATGTTGTGATGGATTTCTTTATTTTAATACAGACTGTTGAAATTGTTGTTTTGGGTAAAGGTGCTCGTTAAACCTTAAGTAATGGATAATATACTGTATTTTTTTAAAGCAGCATTACAGGCCCCTATATTTTGGTTGCTGATATCGATATTTATTTCTGTTTTTTGTTACATCTATTTACAGCCAAAAATATTCATGTTTTCCACATTAATCTGTGTTTTTTGGATTTTATCCCTAACTCCACTGGGCGCTAGTATGTGGTTAGGCAGTTTGACTATTCTGAATGCTAAATTTGATGAAAGTTGCTCTAAAAATGAAAGCTTAACCTCGGTTATTTTATTGCCTGGGGGGCTGAGTTGGCGACGAGAGGATAATGGTGAAAAACTGTCAGACTGGTCTATTGAACGTGCTAATAGGGTTGTTGAATTATCAAAGGAAAGCGCGCTTGATCAAGTTGTCTTACCTGGTGGCCTAGGGAGAGGTAATAATTCAGAAGCTGGGTTGTTGAAACGTTACTTGCAAAAAAAAATCAATGTTCAAGCCTATGTAGTAGCAGGTAGTTCAACCAATACCTATGAGAACTTAAAAACACTCATTCCTATACTAAATGATCAGGCCTCTTATTATTTAGTTACATCATATTGGCACATGCCAAGGGCGAAGAGAGTCGCTTCAAAGTTATCAATTATGGTGTGTCCTGTGATGACAAGAATCGAGATGAGTTGGAATCTAGTGCCTAGTTTTGAAGCTCATTGGCATTCAAAGGCGGCAATACATGAGTGGCTGGGCTTAGCTTGGTACTGGATCAAAGGAAAGATTTGATGTTGTGCAATTACAGAATGGTATAGAAGTTTCTTAGGTTATATAAATATGATTTTACAATGTTTTAATAAAAAAATTTTATTGCTGGTGTCATTATGATGAAAGGTATTCTGTGTTTGTTAAGTTGTATTTATCTTTTATCTGGTTGTGCTACTAGTGTATCCCATGAAGATTTAAATATTTTAGATGACAAAAATTTTGCGTACGCAACCATTCCAGATTATCTGATAGGTGTCGAAGATACCGTGCAAATAAATGTTTGGAGGAATAGCGATTTGTCGGTATCGGTTCCTGTTAGGCCTGACGGTATGATTTCAGTGCCTTTAATCGGCGATGTCACAGCTGGCGGGAAAAAACCTGAGCAGGTTGCTAAAGAAATTAAGCTTAAGCTTTCTAAGTTTATACGTGAACCGCAAGTAACTGTAATTCTTACTCAGTTGAGCAGCCACGAATTTATATCTCGCATTAGGGTTACTGGTGCAGTTCAAAAACCGATTTCAGTTCCTTATCGACAAGGAATGACTGTTTTGGATGTTGTTCTTGAGGCGGGAGGAGTAAATGAATTCGCGGCACCGGATAGGGCACATTTATATAGGAAAAATGAAGCTGGTTTAGTGCAGCAATACGATATTTTATTGGGTAAAATCCTTAACTCAGGCGAGCTAGACACAAATTATAAGCTGATGCCAAATGACATAATTACCGTTCCTGAACGTTTATTTTAAGGTAAACAATTATGCAACTATCACAAGTGGATTTAATTAAAAGTTCGTTAAATGAATTGTGGAAAATAAGAAATTTAGCATTGGCTATCTTTATTATAATTTCATTGAGCGCATTGGTTATAGGCTGGTATTGGCCGAGAGTTTATATTTCGAGTTCAACCGTTCTAGTTGACGAACAAAATATTTTGCAACCACTTATGCAGGGAACAGCAGTAGCGACAGGTGTGAAAAATATTGCTAAGAATGCAAAGCAGCTTCTCTCTGGTCAGAAAACAAAAGATAAACTTTTAGAATATATGAGCAGTGAAATAGTAGGTTTTTCATTAGAAGAGCAAGATAAATATTGGGAGGGTGTATTTTATAAAACTAAAATCACCAGTGTTGGTAAGGGATTAGTAAAAATCGAATATAAATCGACAGATCCTGTCAAAGCACAAAAAATAGCGGCCTTTTTTACTGATTCATTTATCGATGAAATTACTAAAGATAAACGTCTAGAAAGCCAGTCAGCGTATGATTTTATTTCGAAGCAAGTATCGAATTATCATAAAAAATTAAGAGTCTCTGAGGAGGCCCTTAAGGATTTTCGTTCAGCGCACTTAGATTCTTCACCAGGTAGCCTGAAAACGGTAGTTGATAGGATCTTAGGGCTACAGCGTTCATTAGAAGAAACTGAATTAGAAATTTCTGAGCTGAAAATCCAACTTAAGAATACTGCAAGCCAATTATCAGGAGAAGCCGTAGTCTCAGCCTACCTGACTGAAGAAGGTCAGTTGCAGAAAAGAATCGCGATGATCGAAAATCAATTAGATACTTTAAGGATGACATATTTGGATAGTTATCCAGATGTCATTATTTTAAAAGATCAAATATCTGCATTAAAATTAAAAATGGAAGATGTTCGTAACAATGTGGGAAAGAAGTCAAAGCAATCAGGGAGTTTGAACCCATTATTTCAAGAGCTTAGAAGTCAATCATCTCAATATGAAATCCAGTTAGCGGCTTTAAAAACAAGACTGAAGGCTACAAATAAATTGCTTAAGGATGAAAAGATTCGTGCCAGAGGAATAAATAGTGCAGATGCAGAATTGGCAGAGCTAACTCGGGGATATGAGGTTAATCGGGATATTTATCAGCGGCTATTGAGGCAGAGAGAAAATGCAAGGGTTTCAATGAATATTGATACCGCAAACCAAGGGCTTACATTGAGGGTTCAAGAAATGGCAGTTGTCCCCGTCAGATCGGTAGGCCTGCAGTTATTGCACATTATGTTGGCTGGTTTTATTTTCGCTATTATTACGCCATTTGCAATTGCATATTTGATATCGATGCTTGATGGAAGTATACGTTCAGAAATGATGCTTCAAAGTGTAGTGTCAGTACCTGTATTGGGAGCGGTACCTGTTTACGAAACTAAATCTGAAGCCAGGTCGAATATTATTTGGTTGTCACGTGCAATGCCTTGTTTGATATGTGTCTTAGTTGCTTATGGCTATGTTGCTTGGTTACGCCTAATGGTACAGGGTAGTTAAATGGATATGTTAGAGAAGGCAGTTAGATTAACAGTAGAAAGCAGTGGGGTATTTTCCGCTGCTGATGTTTATGAAAAGAAAGAGCAATGTTCTATCAGTGAAATCTCTAAAATGGAAAGAGAGAGAATATTTTCTTTCGAAGAAATGGAAGAGAAAAAAATAGTTTACCCTGAAAGTCGTCAAATTAAGTTATTGCATAAGTTTAGAGATATTCGTACCGCGCTTGCATCAGATGCTGATAATAATATTGTTATGGTGACATCAATTGGCCCTAAATGTGGAACAAGTTTTTTTACACGAAATTTAGCTGCAGTGACTGCGTTTGATTCTACTAGAACATCATTGTTAATAGATTGTAATATTAACGATCCTAGTGTCGACAAAGTTTTCGAGCTAGATAAACGATTAGGGTTACTCGACTACATTATTGATAAAACTGTAGCGATAGATGATGTAATACATTGCTCAGGATTAAAACGTTACAGGTGCATACCTACTGGGGAACTCAAAGGCGAGGGAGAAGAGTTTTTTACTCACCCTAGGTTTAAAGAATTATTAACCAGTTTGAAAACTAGATATAGTGACAGAAACATATTTATTGATGCACCTCCAGTTTTAACATCGGCTGATACAAGAATTTTATTAGAAGTTTGTGATCAGGTTATTGTTGTTGTGCCTAACGGAAAGGTGAAAGTGACAGATTTAAATACGATAGAGAAAGTATTGCCTAAAGAGAAATTTAAAGGTGTTGTTTATAACGAGTTTCTTCGTTGATAGCTAATGCAATATATTTTATTCATTTTATTAGCTTACTTGGTTATTTTTGATTCTTACTCTGCAATTACGGGAGAAGGAAGGGGAAGTGCTGGTGTAAGCTTAGATCAATCAAGGGTGAATGTTGGTCTTGAAGGAACATATAATGCGAAAGTACAGTCAAAAAGTAATGAAATAACAACACTTTTAGATTTTCAAAAGGTATTTAACGATGGTCGAGTAGCCCCAGTTACTGGGCATAGCTATCAGTATAATAGTAAATACGTGAATGCTTTAGTCGATCATAAATACCAATCGACAAACCCATATTTAAGTTGGTCAAGTACGGCTCAATATTATTATGATGCGCAGACCCAAAATAGTACTCCTCAATCATGGGCTGCGCTAACAGGTCCTCAATATATTAAGCATATTAGGCCCGATATTGTATTAGATATTCGCTTACAAAAAGCAATACAGCTAGATAATCAATACTTAAGTGATGAAGCATCAGGAGTAGTTCGTTTATCTAAAGACATTAATTCCAATTCCGCTTTTTCAGGGGAGTTTGAGCGTTATTGCACGGACTATGATGATAGTGAAGTTGTTGATAGCTGCAGTAATGAAGTATCTGTAGAACTCGCCACGGGTAGAGGTGCAACAAGTTCTAGAGTCAGGCTGGGTCGGTTTGTGGTTCATGAAGAAGTCTATCCTACGTATGAACTTGACTTCGATCATAAATTAAATAGCTCTAATAGCTTGATGCTACGGTACGGTAAGACAAATGATTCTATAAGGAATAATGTTTTAACGAGGACAGATAGCTTATTGCCTGACCCTGCAACCTTTACAACTAGCCTAATAGGAAGTTATCTGTATGACTTTAAGCGGACTAGAGTATTGATGGAAATAAAGTCATCAGAAACAGAGAGTGAGACTGAGCGTATTCAGCAGCAGAGGTATTCAACACAAGCAGATTATCGGTTAACTGCTAATCACTGTAAAGGGTGCTTACTTCATCTGAGTTTTGATAGAGATAATAACGAGGTATCAAATTGGCATAGTACATCTCTAGGAATTGATGTTCCATGGATACGAGAGTTTTATAATCAATTTGCTTTAAGGTATACCCATAGTGATAGTGCAGGATCTTTTTATAGTCTTATTTGGATCGTAAATTACAATGGCCGTCCATCAATTCTATCTCGATAAATTAGGGTGAATCTCATTATATATTTAGAATATTTTAAGTTCAAAAAAGCTCCATTTCAGATTACACCAGATGATGAATTTTTATATCTTAGTAAGCAGCATTCTAAAGCAATGGCCTACATGGACTATGCTGCAAGTCAGATTGGTGGATTTGTAATTATTACTGGAATGATTGGCGCGGGAAAAACTATTTTATTAAAACGAATGATGAAACGTCTGAATAAAAAAGCTACCTGCATCAGTTTGCCTTTTACTAATCTAGAAGGAAAAGAGTTATTTCAATATGTGGCTGAGGAAGTTGGAATTTGTGGAGGTGGCGAGAGTAAGGTTGGATTGATTTTTGCATTGAAAAAATATTTTTTTGATGAACTAAATAATGGTAGGCCCTGTGTGTTGGTGGTCGATGAATCACAGAACTTGTCTTCAGAAAATTTAGAGGATTTAAGGATGCTGGCGGGTTTAGAGGTAAGTGATAATCCGGTATTGCGTGTAGTTATGCTTGGCCAGCCAGAATTTATGGACAAAGTTAATAGTTTTGAGCAGTTAAGGCAAAGAGTTAAATTGCATTATCATTTGACTGGTTTGAATGAAGTAGAGGTATCAAAGTATATAGATTATAGATTGTGGGTTGCTGGGGCTGATACTAATGATATCTTTCACGCAGAGGTCGTTAAAGAAATTTATCAATATTCGAGAGGTATCCCTAGATTAATTAATAAACTATGTGATGCCCTATTATTATGTGCATTTATCGAAGGCCGGAAATATGCGCTAAAGAAAGATATTGATGAGGTCGCGAGTGATCTGATGATAAGCAAGCCATCAGATTCTATTACTGGACCTAATAGCTTAGCCCCAACTAATGAAGTATCGAATAAACTCAATGAAATAATAACTAACTCAAGTTCGATGGAGCGAGTTATTTTTGCCTTAGAAAATATTAATAAGAATTTAGAGATATTGGCTAATAAAAAAGAAGAGGTCGATTGAAAATGACATCAACAGTATATATGTTTCATTCGATCGGAAAGTTAGATGTGAATGACAGTGCAGACCCGCACTACAATTTCTCAGAAAAGAAATTCATTGAATTTTTACAAAGTGTAGGCCCGGTGAATAGCATCGCTAGTTGTAAGGAAAAAATGTCTCTAGGTGATCCTATTGTGACTTTTGACGATGGTCACCAGAGTAACTATTTAGCTGCACTGTCGATGCTTGATAATAAATTAGGCGTTGGCGATTTTTTTATCAATCCCAATATGGTTGGAAAGAAAGATTTCATGGATTGGAACCAATTGAGGGAAATAGCTGAGCTGGGTATGAGTATACAGTCACACTCTCTTGATCATATCTACCTATCTGATTGTAATTCTGAAGATCAAACATATCAGCTTAAAAAAAGTAAAATGGTAATTGAAGAAAAAATCGGTAAAGAGGTTGTAATATTAGCGCCACCTGGTGGGCGCTATAATAGACAAACGATCGATGTGGCAAAAGCACTCGGCTATCACACGATTGCCAACTCTAAACCTGGCGTATGGGAGAGTCTTGATCAATATTTGATCCCAAGGATTCCCGTTACTGTAAATGATAAAGTAGATAATTTATCTGAGTGTAATGAGCCAAATAGCCAGAATGTCAGTCGTTTAGAAAGAAAGTATCAAATAACTGGGTTGGCTAAAAAAGCACTAGGTAATAAAGTATACGATAGTTTGAGAGAACGATTGCTGGGGGCTAATATATGATGTATTTGTTCGTATTAATGCTACTGTTAATATTCTACATTTTTGTAGGCTACCCGCTTTTACTTTTGATATTGGTAAACAATAAATCTGATAAAAAATCACCACCAGTCGGTAGCTATCAGCATTCAATTACTGCAGTGATCGTTGCGTGTAATGAAGAATCTGTAATAGAAGAAAAAATAATAAACATTCTATCTTTAGATTATCCCCATGAAAAACTAAATCTGATTATTGTTGATGATGCGAGCACTGATGATACAGTCGCATTCATTAAGAAAGTAAGTTCCAAACGAATTAAGCTTTTAACTACTAGGCAACGAAGTGGAAAAGCTGCTGGACTGAATTATGCAATGGAAAATGTTACTTCAGACTTAGTCTTTATGTTAGATGCAAGGCAATCAATAAACTTGAATGCTGCCAAAGATTTATCCTCTTGGTTTGAAGCTGATACTCAAGCAGGCGCTGTTAGTGGTGAATTACAGTTTAAGAAAGAAGGTAGCAATAATACCGCAGAGGGGATGGATGGGTATTGGCGGTATGAGAAATTAATACGCAAGTCAGAATCTATTATTTCAAGTGTACCTGGTGTTACGGGGGCAATATATATGATGCGCTCTGCGCTATACCAGCGTATCCCAAAAGATACGATTTTAGATGATGTACTTATTCCAATGAATATTGCAGCTAAAGGGTATTGGGTTGGGTTTGATGAAAGGGCCATAGCTTTAGATATTCCATCCCATGATATTAAAAAAGAGAAAAGACGTAAGACAAGAACAATTAAAGGAAATTATCAGCTCTGGTTGCGAAATATATCCTTTTCAGTGCCGCTGAAACATCCTATTTGGTGGCAATACTTGAGTCATAAAGTATTACGACTGCTAGCACCCTATGCAGCATTGCTTACATTAATTATTAGTATTGCTGCTGGCTTGCAAGGAAATATTTATGGCTACATATATGCGTGTTTATTTCTCATAGGACTGTTGATGTATCCAGCTAGCCTTAGAATTCCAAATATTCTTGATAATGGTTTAATGCGATTATGGATTTCATTTATTGCATTGAATTGGTTCAATATGCTTGGCTTATTTCATTATATATTCGATAAAAAACAACAGGCTTGGAAGAAGTAGATGCCAAACACTTCGAACTTATTAATCATAACAGATACCTATGTTGGTATGCCTGGTGGTAGCGAGCGTCATTTATATAATTTCCTAACATCCATTTCTGATGACTTTCAGGTGGATGTAATTCAAATGATTCCATCAGGTAATCCAATGCTACAGGATGGGCCACTAGTAGGAAGGCCTAATGTGATTTTGCATAGTCGACCTCTTACTAATGTAAGGTCAAGTGATGCGTTTATTTTAGTTCTTGAATTATGGCGGATGATTAGAGCTAAGAAAATTAGACTAGTAGTCTCATATCATGAAAAATCTGATATCTTGAATTATATTCTAAAGTTAATACCTGGTTGTTCTTGTAAGACAGTATCTAGTAAGCGAGATATGGGGTTCAAATTAGAGGGCAGTCTAAAGCGTTTAATGCACTTCATTACGCCTAAGTTAGAAAACATAACGGCACCATCTCAGAGTATTGCTAAGCAGATGGTAGAAGAGTATGGGATTGCTGAATGTAATACGCATGTTATTCCAAATGGTGTTGATTTAGCAACGTATAAAATCAGTACTGAAAGTGTTCGTATCGATCTAAGAGATAAGTTAGGGCTTTCTCAGGATGTAAAAATAATGTCTTCAGTTGGCTGGTTAAAGCCAGTAAAAGGGCATAAGTATCTTTTGGAGGCATTCTCTAGTTTCACTAAAAAAAGTTCGCGAAAGTGGATTTTAGTTTTACTCGGTGAGGGCGAATTAGAAGAAGAGCTAAAAGGTCAGGCGAATAAATTATCGATTATAGATGATGTTCTTTTCGTTGGATTTCAAGATAACGTTCAAGACTGGCTGGGTGCTTCTGATTTAATGGTTAGTGCCACATTATCAGAAGGGCTCTCAAACGCACTTATAGAAGCCACAGCAACTGGTCTGCCGATCATTGCAACGAATGTAGGCGGAAACCCAGAAGTTGTTGAACATGAATTTAACGGGCTTCTTGTTGAATCAGAAGATTCTGATGCTTTATTACTTGCGATAGAAGCCATTACTAGTAATGAAGAAAAACATTCAGTTATGTCTAAGAATTCTCGTATCAAAGCAGAGCGAGATTTCTCAAATTACACGATGGTTGAGAGATTAGAAGCACTCTATAAAAATTTATTAGGTTATAAATAGTGTCTAGCTTAATGAACATTAAACAGATAAAAGTGCTTCATGTAAGATCTACAATTGGCATGTATGGTGCCGAACAGGTTCTATTAAATATACTTCCTGTTCTAAATGAGTATTGTACTGCAGAGCTGTTAACACTAGAAGCAGAAATACCAGAATCTAGGACATTGAGGAATCTAGTGGCGGGCTGTGCTGTAAATAATCATCATATTGTACCTAAAGGGCGACTTGACCTAGAGGCAATGATCGAAATAGATAGCCTCATTAAACTTGGTGAATTTAATATCATACATTGCCATGATTACAAATCACTTTTTTATGTTCGCAAGGCAGTAAGCCAGATTGGGTTGCCTATTGTTCATCATATTCATGGTGCATTAGGAAATACGTTTCTCGAGAAAATTTATGGCTGTATTGAGAAGTATATGATGAGAAAGGTTTCACAAATTTTCACAGTAAGCATGGAGCAAAAAAACAATTTAGAAAGCAGCATGTTTACATACCCCCAAATAAAGCAAGTTGCCAATGGGACAGTAGTGAGGCCAGTCACTACCCAGAAACTATTTGATGCTAAAGAATTAAGATTGATAATGGTTGCCAGGTTTACAGAAGAAAAAAATCATTCAATGGCACTCGACCTAATAGAAGCGTTAAAATTAAAGGGTATTAATGTTTCTTTAACTTTACTAGGGGATGGCCCTTTAAAGACAAACATTCAAGACAAAATAATCTCAAAGTCACTTAATAACAAAGTCAAATTGGTTGGTTTTACTCGTGATGTTCAGGCTTGGTTAGATCAGTCAGATGTCCTGTTAATTACATCTAAAACTGAAGGTATGCCAATGAATATGTTGGAAGGTATGGTAAGAGGCCTACCCGTAATCAGTACGGCAGTAGGTGAAATTCCTAAGTTAATTAAGGAGGCTGATTGCGGTGACACCTATAAAACTTTAGATGAGCTTATTAAATTAGTTGTGGAAATTTATAATAATAGGACTGAATGGGGAAGACTTGGAGATCTAGGTCGATTATATGTTAAAGAAAATTTGTCCGTAGAGAGCCAGGTTGAATTATTATGCTCAGAGTATGTGAGATTAGTGTAAACAATGGAAAAGTTAAATCGATACACATTAACAGGCAGTCTTAATAAAACCAACTGGGCATTATTGTTGCTTATATTTATTATGCCTCTTAGAAATATCCAGATTCAATATGTTCCAAATCTAGGCGGAGGAATAAACTTAATTAATGTTTTATTTCTTCTAGCAGTTATTCACGCGTTTTCAAATGGAAATAAAAACCTAAAAAGTTTGAGTTTAAATTCATATCTTAAGTGGTATATCTTTACATCTGTCATCGCATTGATTGTTGGTTATACATTTCTTGAGGATAAAGCTGCTGGTAATTGGAAAACAATGAAAGATCAGCTAATCCCTATTTTTTTGATTTTTATTGTTCAGCGTAGTGCAACGGACGGAGTTCAATGGCGTAGAATACTTTTAGCCTGCCTATTGCCTTTGCCTTATTGCTTTAAGGTTGTGTGGAGCCAATATAGAGCTGTTTCAAGTTGGCATTATTCTGATGATTTAAGAATTTCTGGTACCTTTATGGATCTTGGCGCTAATGAAATGGGAGCTTATTCAATTACGATTGCATTGATATGTCTTGGATGTCTTATAACTTGCTGGAATGATAAAAAGTATAGATATTTTTTTATTATTATCTTTGTATCTTCTGGTATTTGTACATTGTATTCATATTCAAGAGGTGGCTATATTGCATTTTTATTGGGAGCTATTATTATTATTTTAAAATATAAAAACACAGGGAAGTTGATGCTCCCTGTATTTCTAATATTAGCATTGTGTATCATTAATTTACCCGCCTCAGTTGGTGAAAGATTTTCGAGTATAGATGCAGAGGAGGGGAGTAGAGATGATAGCGCTCAATCTCGATTTGTGTTCTGGGAAATTGCATTTGCTAAATTTTTAGAAAGGCCTTTAGCTGGATATGGATATCTAACAGCACAGGATTCTAGAATAAACCCTCATAAAATGGATACTCATAATTATTATGTAAAAATGCTTGTTGAGCGAGGTGTTTTAGGATTTATAACCTATCTATTCTTACTACGAGTGTTATGGATGACAGTTAAGAAAAATATTGATTGGACTAATCAGGATAATATTGTAAACGGCCTTGTTTTAGGCATGAGTGGAGCAATAGCTGCACTCATGCTGGGGAATATGTTTGGTGATAGGTTCTCTCATTATCCAATAATTACCTCATTTTTTGTATTTATAGCACTAATTAGTATCAATAAGGTAGTGGGCAATATTGAGGTGACTGAAAATGATTATAAAGCGGTGGTTTAAATATATATTAGCGTTAATTTTTCATTATGGAGGATATAATTGGTGGAGAATGTGGTTATCAAAAAGAAATTATATTTTAATGTTCCATCGTTTGGAGGATGCACCTGATTTACTTAATATCTCGTTACCCTTAGATTATCTTCAGTTGGTTGTCGACTGGTCAAGTAGTATAGGTGAGATTGTCAGTATTGCCGAGTTGATCGCAGGAGAAGAATCAAAGAATCGATTTTGTATGACTTTTGATGATGGATTTACTAACGTTAAAAGAATTTCAGAAATATCATCAGAATTTCCTTTTATTTTATATGCTTCTACAGCATATATCGGTACTAATAAAGTTTTCTGGGCCGTGGAGCTTGAGCGGCTCATATCTGAGACTAATTCTAGTGGCATATGCTTATTGGACTTTGATCTTGGGCAATATGATATTAGTAATAGGTTTAATAAGGATAGGGTGATTTCAAAACTTAATAACGATATTAAGAAACTTCATCCTGTCGATATCGAAGCCATTTTGAAATATTTGGGAAATACATTACAGGTAGCTAGTAAAGAGGAGAATAACTTTTTAACCTGGGATGAAGTTCGGTATTTACATAAGAACGGGATGGAAGTTGGTGGGCATACACATAACCATGTTATTAGTTCGAAGGTCACACCAAATGAATTTTCTAATGAAATAAAGTTAAGTAATGCATTAATTAAAAATAATGTTGGAGTTACTCCTAGGCATTTCGCTTACCCTAATGGTAGAAAGCAAGATATCTCAATTTTTAGTCATCAGATATTAATAGATGAAGGTTATGATTCCGCAGTAACGACTATAGAGGGGCCGAATAAGATAAATGAAGACCCTTATATGTTGAAACGTTACAACTTGTCTAGAGATAGAATTGAGAGCCCTTGGGGATTTCCATCAAAGGCAATGTTTACAACGATGCTTGTTAACCCTATCGGACACCATTGAGAACACTATGAGTATTAGAAGAAAAATATTATTTGTTTCGGCTAGATTGCCCTACCCTACCTTAGAGGGGCATCAAATTCGTGCATTTGGAATTTTGAAGCAGCTATCAAAAAAATATGATGTGCACCTGCTAAGTTTATTAAGAGAAGGCGAAGAAATTGATCCTAATAATGAGCTAGGAAAACTGTGTTCATCTATCTCGGGTGTGAATATTGATACAGGGAAAGTAGATTCTATTATTGCGGGGCTAACTGCTCTTAGGCTTAATGGCCCCCTGGTTGCAAGTAAGTATGTTACTAAGAAATTACAACGTTCGTTTGCAGGTAAAATTAAGGCGATTAAGCCTGACATCGTTCATTTAGACCTCTTACCCCTAGCTGGGCTTTTACCAACTATTCCCGACGGGATAAAGGTTGTATTGAATGAGCATAATTTAGAATCTGATTTAATTAAACAAAAAATTTCTACAATAGAATCATTTATCCTCAGAACAATTTATAAACGTGAATATAAAAAATTATTAAACTTTGAAAAAAATGCAATAAATCTAGTTGATGCTGTATTAGCGTGCTCTCTTAAGGATGTTGACGACTTAGCTTCTTTAGGAGCTCGAAAGGTATATTGCATTCCTAATGGTGTTGATACTGAGCGTTTAAAACCTAATAACAGTGAAAAATCAACCAAGACGATTGTATTTCTAGGTGGAATGGGTTGGTATCCAAATCGATTAGGGCTTCTGTGGTTTTTGAATGATGTTTTCCCATTAATCTTGAATATGGATTCTAGTATCAAAATTCAGTTAATTGGAAATCCAGAACCGATAATTGAAGTTGCGGATAGTATCAAGTCGAATGTTGAAGTTCTTGGCTTTGTAGATGATTTTGTCCCTTATGTCCAGCGTTCAGCACTGATGATAGTTCCCTTAAATATAGGTAGCGGAACAAGATTGAAAGTAGTTGAAGGTTTAGCTTTAGGTAAATGTATGGTCTCTACTTCCAAGGGTGCTGAAGGGGTTGGATTGACTCATGGTAAAGACATTCTCTTTGCAGATACCGAGAATGACTTTGCAGAGCAAGTACTAAAAGTAATTTCTTCATCACAGGCTACTAATGTAATAGAAACTAATGCAAGGAAGTTAGCTGAAGATGTTTATGATTGGAGCGTTATTGGCAGAGATTTATTTTCTATTTATGAAACGTTATAAGTTTTAATTATGCATCTCTGGAAAATACCAGATGTTTTATTTTGATAATTTGTGGAAGTAAAAATGAATTTTAGGCAACAGGTTAAATTACAATTAGAAGCAATCTCAACTGATGCCCAAGTATACTGGTCTAAGCGTGGTGGTCATTCATTATTAAGCTCAATACTTTATGTATTAACATGTCATGGATGGCATATTATGTTTTGGTTCAGGGTTGGAAAAATAATATATGCTGTTCCTATCCCAGGTATTTCACATTTATTTAAAGTGTTTTTTCAGTTAATTTGGTTTGCTATTACTACTCTATATGGTATTTGGCTAGATCCGTCGAATGATATTGGGAAAGGTTTCTATATTGGTCATTTTGGGGGAATAATTGTCAGAGGAGACTTTGGGGATTATTGCTCAATTGGTCAAGGGGTAACAGTGGGCACTAAGGGAGCTGGGAAATCAGCTGGATGGCCGAAAATTGGTAATAATGTTTATTTCGGAGCAGGGGCAAAAGCAATAGGCGATATTTGTATTGGCAATAATGTAATCATTGGTGCCAATGCAGTTGTTATTAATAATATTCCTGACAATCATAAAGCCGTCGGTGTTCCAGCTAAGCTAATAAAAGTATAGGGTTGAAGGTTGAAATTTTGTCAAAAAAACTAGTAAAAAATAGCCTTATTTATACTACAGCGCAAGTGTTTACGATGTGCGCAGGGCTTGTATCATTCCCCATTCTAACCAAAATGTTGTCTGCCGAAGATTACGGCCTCATTGGGTTGTATGCTATATCAAGTAGCCTCATTGTTTCGATAGGTAAACTTGGGATTCAGCATGGTATTCTTAGGCTGAGAGGAGATTATGAAGAGTCAGTTTTCTTGTCGAACCTGCTTGTATTATTCTTTATTGGACCTGTATCTATAAGCTTACTGTTAATATTATGTATTTTCGGATTAAATCTATCGGAATTCATTGGACTAAATGATTTATGGACTGCGATTGTTATTGTTCTAATTGCTTTATCTGAGATGCTGAGAGCGCTTTGGATTAACTATTTTGTTAGTAAGGAAAATAGTAAATTAGTTGCCAACATTCAAGTCGTTAGTAAGCTTGTGACGACTGTTATCTCATTATCTGTTGTGATTCTTATTCTATCGTCTGCTCAGGCCTTTATATTATCTGTTTTAGCATCTGAGTTACTCATTACAATTATAATAATATATTTAACGATTAGATTGGATGTTCTTAAGGGAGTATCACTGATTAAAGTCAACTCTGATATATATAAGCCAATTCTGATGTTTGGAATTCCCTTATTGGGATTGGAAATAGTTGCGATGTTTCATGCTTTTTCTGATCGTTATATTATAAAATATTTTTTAGGAAATGAATATCTTGGGTATTATTCTGCCCATTATAATATGTCAAATATTATTTCTGAATTGTTAATAGGTGGGGTAATGATCGCTGTGCTTCCCGTTTATATGAATTTATGGAATAAGTATGGAAAAGAAAAAACACAAGATTTTTTAAGTAATATTGTAAATATTTTCATCCTCATTTTACCTATCTTAGTATCATCACTTTATGTTATATCAGAAGATTTATTTACTATATTCGCAACAAAAGAATATGCTAAGTATAGTTATTTGTTGCCAGTAATATCTGCAGGAGTGTTAATTAATGCAATGTCTCCAGTTTATGCTGCTGGTTTAAAACTTCAGAAAAGCGGAATGGTTATGCTATATGTAGTTTTTATTAGCACAGTGATTAATGTGATACTTAATGTTGTTTTCATTCCAGTTTATGGGTTGGTGGCTGCGGCGCTGTCCACATTACTGAGTTTTATATTTGTTTGCCTTAGTTTGATGTATGCGGGTAGGAAAACAATTGAACTTACTTTAAGTATGCCTATTTTTGTTAGAGGGTTTATATATTCACTTCTATTCGTTTATTTTTCACACTTTATAGTTATAGAATCTGTATTTGCAAGTTTGCTCATTAAAATAACTTCTGGGGTGTTCTTTTATATTATTATTTTTATAATATTCGAGAGAAAATACTTAGTATTTTTTAAGGATTTACTGAAGAAGTAGTGTGATTACCTTACGATAGTAAAACAATGGATGACTATGAATATTAATAATCAGGTGCCATATTTTTCAATTATAGTACCTACAAGCAATCGGCCAAAAGTTCTCTTAAACGCCCTTATGTCAATTAAGGCTCAAACCTTTACTGACTTTGAAGTTATTGTGGTTGACGATGGTTCTAGTTCGGAGGCAAGAGCTGAATATCCTCTTATGTGGAAAGAGCTAGATCCTAGATTTAAGCTTTACATCGTAGGGGAGAACGGTGCAGATCGAAAAGGGCCTGCTTATATTAGAAATTATGGGATGTCGATTTCTAATTCTGATTTTTTAGCATATTTAGATGATGATGACCTTTGGTCAGAGAAAAATCATCTAAGGACGGCTGCATCTTTTCTAAGTAACCATTCCGATACTGATTTATATGTAGCTAATCAGAAAGGGATTAGAGGAGGAGTTATACAGTATGAGACTTGGTTGAAGTCTTATGATAACGAATTGTCAAAATGGGAATGTTTTGGTAATTCTCACTACCAGATTAACAAGGATAAAGCCTTATCTGTTAATGAGTTTCCTAGCTTAAATATGGTAATTATCAATCGAGAATTTCAAGGAAGGGTTGGTCCTCTAAATAATTCTCTTTCTTACTGTGAAGATTTAGAGTTTATGACTCGCTGTATAGATTCAGCGAAAAAAATGGTTTACACGCCTAAGGTGATTGCTACTCATTATATATCTGATCGTACGTTATCTAATAGTGCATCATCAAGATTAAGTGAACTAGAGAAGTTACATGTTTATGTATATATAGGTACAATTTTAGTCTCGGTCTGTAAGACAATACCTGGTCGTAAAAGAGGTAGGATGTTAACAGGGTGGGCTTTTAAAGAACTTGCTCATGTTACGGCATTAGAGTCGCGATATTCTACTGCGTCTTATTTTGCCAGTTTAGGTACTTCTGCATGGATTAGTCCTACATTCTTATTATATAATATGCTTTGGTTTTTTAAGTCTTTTTTCAATAAAAGCTAAGTATTTATTATATTAATGGATTAGAAGGGAATACTATAATCCTATGAAATTTTTAATATCAATTTTGATTAGAAATATATTCTTGTATTTATTGCACATATTTCCTATTTATAATATTGGTCGCAATAAGCTAAGAATTATTATGTATCATGGAATCGGTGGCGGGGGGATTTCAACTCGTGAATTTGAAGATCATCTGAACTTTTATAAAAAACACTTTCAGATATACTGGGCTAGTGAAGCTATTGAGTTGCAGAGAAATAAATTTAGTACATTAAGTAATAAGCCGCCATTAATACTTACTTTTGATGATGGACTTAAAAATAATTTTTCTAAAGCTGCTCCAATTCTTAAAAAATTAAATGTGAAAGGTACATTTTATTTAGTATCTGATTTATTGTCTGGTAATGAAATGCTGTGGAACCATGAAATTAGATGTCGATTAGAGCTACTATCGTTGAGTGAGCTCAGATCATTATCTATAGTCATTCCGAATCTGTATAACTCTTCTTCTGTATCAGTAAAAGATAGCATTGAAAAATATGTTAACTCCATGAAGTCTTGGAATAAGCCCGACCAAGTCGAATTTTTGAAAAAATTGAGAGTTGTTGATCCTTCACCTACTTACACTGAATCCATGTTAAATGAATTTTCAATAATGAGTATTGATAATGCTAAAGCATTGCCAGATTGTATTGAAATATTTTCAATGACGCAATGGGCAATGTGTATTTATTTTAATCATTAGATCCGATAAAAATTCTACTGATTAACTTCTTTTAGAGATTTATTAATTAAAGTTTATGTTTTTATGTATGTAAGTAATGTTTTATTTATTCTTATTATTACTATTATAGAGGTGAACTTCTGTTGATAACCTTTAAAAGTGTATATAAAACAATAACCTACGACATATATAAATCCTGTTTAATTGTCCTTTAGCCTGAGTATTACCCGTAGACAATCGGTGGATAACTCGTGAGTTTTGCACAAGGCTATTTTTTGACCAGTGCTTGCTAACATTTGATATCGAGCTTCTATGCTGTTATCCACACATCTATTGAACCTATTAATCACCCTCTTAGCCATTAATTGTGGATAACTTTGATGTAAATAGGGTAGAATGCAGTTCTATTTACATCGATTTATATTAAATAAAGGAATGCTGTTAGGTGGCTGAGGCGCTCTGGAACCGCTGTTTGGATTATTTGCAGGATGAACTGCCTTCACAGCAATACAATACTTGGATTCGTCCACTGCAATTTGAAGCAGAGGGTGACTGTATTTTGTTGCGTGCTCCAAACCGATTTGTAAAAGACTGGGTTAAAGATAAGTATCTTCATCGTATTCTTGAAATAATCTGTGAAATTAACGACGGTCGCATGATCGAAGTTGAAGTTACTATTGCTGGTGCAAAGGCAAAATCTAAGCCTGCTCCTTCTGGAATGCCGCGCTTGCCGGTAAAAAAACCTGCTCCTCCTATTAATAGAAACGCTACTGCTTCCTTTAATAGAAAGCCTACTTTCGCAAGAGACGATTCAGTAGAAGATTTAAATGCTCCTACTCAAGGTTCTCTGGATATAGAACAAGCTAGACAACCTATTAATAGCCCTGTGTTCTCTAGGGATATAGTGCAGTCTTCTCCAGCAAGGCCTCCTGGTCGACGTGAAGTTCAAGTTGAAGGTGGCATTCAGCACCAAAGTTTCCTTAATAAAACGTTTACCTTTGAAACGTTTGTAGAAGGAAAATCAAATCAGTTGGCCCATGCAGCTGCTCAACAAGTCGCTGAAAATGCTGGCGGTTCTTACAACCCACTCTTTATATATGGTGGTGTTGGTTTAGGTAAAACTCACTTAATGCATGCCGTCGGTAATCGTCTGCAGCAAAAAGACAGTAATGCTCAAGTCCTATACGTACACTCAGAGCGTTTTGTGCAAGACATGGTTAAAGCATTACAATTAAACGCGATTAACGAGTTTAAGCGCTTCTATCGCAGCCTAGATGCTTTATTAATTGATGATATTCAGTTTTTTGCCGGTAAAGAACGTTCACAAGAAGAATTCTTTCATACCTTCAATGCGCTATTAGAAGGTGGTCAGCAGATGATTTTAACGTGTGATCGCTATCCACGAGAAATCAATGGCTTAGAAGAACGCTTAAAGAGTCGATTTGGTTGGGGATTAACGGTTGCTGTAGAACCACCTGAATTAGAAACTCGAGTGGCTATACTACTAAAGAAAGCAGATCAGGCTAATGTAAACCTACCTGATGATGCTGCTTTTTTTATTGCACAAAAGATTCGCTCTAATGTACGTGAGCTAGAAGGTGCATTAAAACGAGTAATTGCGAATTCGCATTTTACAGGTAGTGAAATTACCCTACCCTTTATTAAAGAATCTTTGAAAGATTTACTGGCCTTGCAAGATAGACAGGTTAGTATTGATAATATTCAGAGAACTGTTGCAGAATACTATAAACTTAAGCTTTCGGATCTGTTATCAAAGCGTCGAACTCGCTCAATTGCGCGTCCACGTCAAGTAGCGATGGCTTTAAGCAAAGAATTAACTAACCATAGCTTACCTGAAATTGGTGAAGCGTTTGGTGGACGAGACCATACGACGGTATTACATGGCTGTCGTAAGGTAAAAGAATTACAAGAAACAATGGCGGACATTAGGGAAGATTATAAAAACCTAATGCGCTCACTAACAACCTAGATGGGTAGAGTGGAAAAACATGAAGTTCGTAATTTCTAGGGAAGCACTACTGCGCCCATTACAGCTTGTCGCTGGTGTTGTTGAAAAACGCCAAACCTTGCCAGTACTATCTAATATTTTGTTAGATGTTAAAGGTCAGCAATTATCGCTAACTGGAACCGATCTTGAAGTTGAATTGATTGGTCGTGTGACTTTGGAAGAAGTTGCAATGGAAGGTGAAATTACTGTTCCAGGTAAGAAGTTAATGGACATCGTACGTTCATTACCTGATGGCTCTATGATTGATTTTGAGCAAGACGAACAGCGTATCAATATACGTTCGGGTCGCTCTCGTTTTACGTTGTCTAGCCTACCAGCAACTGAATTCCCAAATATCGAAGACATTGAAGGTGAACAACCTTTTACTGTTGAGCAAGCCAAGCTACGTCGTGTTATAGACCGTGTTGCATTTGCCATGGCTCAGCAAGATGTTCGTTATTATTTAAACGGTATGTTGCTTGAAGTTAATGCTTCTTCGTTACGTTCCGTGGCGACAGACGGACACCGTTTAGCGACGTGTATAGTTGAAGCCAGTGGCCCAGAAACACAGCTACAGCTGATTGTTCCACGTAAAGGTATCTTAGAGCTAAGTAAGCTTCTAACTGAGCCTGAAGACAGCGTTACTTTGTTCTTAAGCCCAAATCATATCCGTGCTGAAACCGGTGACTTTACTTTTACCTCTAAATTGGTAGACGGTAAGTTCCCTGATTACGGCCGTGTAATTCCGAAAAACGGTAATAAGGTTATTTTGGCCGACCGTCAGGAGTTACGCCAAGTATTTGCCCGCACAGCGATTCTTTCTAACGAAAAATATCGTGGCGTCCGTGTCTTATTAACGACAGGTAATTTGCAAGTCTTTGCTAATAACCCTGAGCAAGAAGAAGCGGAAGAATCTATTGCGGTAGATTACGAAGGCGACAGTTTAGAAGTTGGCTTTAATGTGAGCTACCTTCAAGACGTATTAGGCGTTATTGGTACTGACCAAGCTAAGATCACATTATCCGATGCTAATAGCAGCGCGCTATTAGAAGAATCTGATAATAGCGATGCGTTATATGTCGTTATGCCGATGCGTTTGTAATTAGCTAGAACTTTCTTCTATATGCCTATAAGGCGTCTACAAATAAGCGGTGTGCGAAACTTGCAACCGCTGTCATTAACCCCCTCTCAGGGGGTTAATTTTATCTACGGTGAAAATGGCAGTGGTAAAAGCAGTCTGCTTGAAGCCCTCTATATTCTCGCCAGTGGAAAATCCTTTCGTCATCATTTATTAAAACCCGTCATTCAGCATGAATTGGATGAGTGCGTATTATTTTCAGAAATTGAAGATAATCGATTAGGCATAGCACGCTTGGGTGTTCAACGTGGCCGAAATGGTGATAAAGCACTAAAGCTGAACGGTGAAGTTCTGCATTCTCAAGCAGAAGCTTCTTCTTGGCTTCCTGTACAAATTATTGAACCCAATACGTTTAAATTACTTTCAGGCTCTCCACAAGAGCGTCGACAGTTTATAGATTGGGGAGTGTTCCACGTGGAACATTCCTTTCTCGGACAGTGGCGAGAATTCAAGAAATTACTCCAGCAACGAAATGCGGTTTTAAAGAAACAGCAACCCGATTGGCTGGATGTTTGGGATAAAGGATTCGTCAAAGCGGCAAACGCAGTAAACGAATCAAGAAAGGCTTATATAGAGCGCTTAGTCCCTGTATTTCAGCATACTTTAAACCGATTAGATGCTAATCTAGACGTGCAATTATCTTTCTATCCTGGATGGGAAAGAAAGTCAGATTTAATCGATATTCTGCACAAACAACGCGAACGCGATTTACAGATTGGGCATACTCAATCTGGGCCACAGCGCGCAGAATTACGGATTAAAGTCGATAATATGAATGCAGCTGACATCTTGTCGCGAGGACAGCAAAAAGCCGTTGTAGCGGCGTTAAAGCTTTCTCAGGGCGTATTATTTCAGCAAGAGACAGAGCGTAGTACAATCTATCTAGTAGATGATCTCGCTTCTGAGTTAGATGAGCAGCATCGATCTGCTTTGTGTCAGTTGCTCGAAGATTTAAAATGTCAGGTTTTCATAACCAGCATTGAACATAATAGTATTAGTGATCAATGGAAGCCTGAAGGTTGTAAAATGTTCCACGTGGAACATGGGCATATCAGCGATAAAACGCCGCCCGTCTAAACCTGATGAATATAGAATACTGGATGTTGAATATTAGATAAAAGCATAATAAATCTACTTTTCAGAACCAAATATCTCTCAAGTTTAAACAGAGATAAGATAGTGAATATCCAATAAAACAGTTTATTGAATATTTATTAGTACAAAATAACGAATTCGAATTTTACACGACTCAGTGCGACGGCATTGAGTACGAGTTATCTCATTAGGGGACAGAATATGAGTGAAGAACAAGCTTACGACTCATCGAGTATTAAGGTTTTAAAAGGCCTTGATGCAGTACGTAAACGCCCAGGGATGTATATTGGCGATACAGA
>MAAB01029710.1_pt1 | contig 22274 bp, 25 predicted proteins | sample 1115991 | NCBI WGS metagenome assembly MAAB01 (sample SAMN04961124, study PRJNA320927) | seawater metagenome | isolation source: sample BD02T18 sea water enriched with oil for 18 days | place: USA:Gulf of Mexico | collected 2013-07-27
ACTTCCTACATTCAATCTGATGAAAGAATGATATTTGAATTGGTGCGGGGTGAGAGACTTGAACTCTCACATCTTGCGATACTGGAACCTAAATCCAGCGCGTCTACCAATTCCGCCAACCCCGCATTTATTCTATTGTTGAGAGTTTAATGGTGGCTACACCGGGATTTGAACCTGGGACCCCATCATTATGAGTGATGTGCTCTAACCAGCTGAGCTATGTAGCCGTTCCATCTCGCCTCTCAGCAAGTGGCGCGTATTATGCAAATCTGCTTAGGCTACGTCAACCGTTTTTATCAAAAAAATCACACTTTTTGTTTGTTTGGCTAAACTCTCAGCAAAACGCTGATAATATACTCAGCATTTTGCTCTATTTGAGAGAGTAAAGTTATTTTCAGGGATTTTGTGGTGTGCTTATTTAATGCGTTCTTTTATTAAATTAGCAATGTCAGGAGATAAAGATTCCGCTTCTGTTAGATTTTCCTTTAAAACACCTTTTGGTAGCTTTTTAACTAACAGCTCACCAATGTCCATAGATTTACGTTTAGCGGCAAATATAAGTAGGTTATCTGCGTTACATTTTATGTCCGAAAATAATTTCCTTAATTTAAGACGATTTTGCTTAAGTAACTTCCTTAAACGTTTTTTATCGTCTGCGGCAATGTATTCACATATATTTAGCGAGATATTAAATGCGTGGGCGGTTGAGGGCATTAAAGTGTATGCGATAACAAAATAAACGATAAAGAATTTTACTTTCATAATTAACCACCTAGTCGAATTGAATAAATCCGTATAATTAAGTTTAGCTTATTTTTTGATATTTACCTGTAACTGAGTGCTACTCAGTTATTATCCAGAAAATAAGTAAAAGTGAAAATCATGCGTCCTGCATAACAGTTTGAATTTTATTGAGTTAGTTTAGTAGGACTTGGATGAAAAGTATACTTAAATTGTTTGAATGTACTAATATCAAGGGGGCTCAATCCACTTGATTGACTACTATCAAATGGATTGAGCTTATTTTCTTTGCTCTGAACACTTTATTAATTGCTTAGAATAAAGCTATTCTGAATCTTCGAAGTAGATTCCGTGACTTTAATTTACTCTATCTCTAGCTTCTTCCCCAAGATGAGCTGAGTATTTTGTAATATCTTCTATTTCTGCTGCTACCATTTTTGCTGGAAGTTTACCGATTAAAAACTCACCAACCTCTAACGCCTTAGATTTAGCGGCAAAAACTAATAAAGTACTATCGTTACAGAGAAAACCTTTATAAATACTTCTAACTTTTAATTTTTTCTGTTTCAAATAGGAGCGTAAACGATTTTTATCGTTGGCTTGAACGTATTCACAAACACGTAGTGATAATGTGTCGGCTTTCGCTGAGGGGATGGTTAATAAGGTAGCCGTGACTAAACTTGCTAATAAAGTGATTTTAATCATTTTTTTCTCTTTAATATTGTCTTATATAGAAGGTCCGCTCTAATTATAGCGCACATTATGGAAAACAATGAGGAATTGGTGTTTTATCTTTCGAATTATTCAATATTTACAGTAAGTTAAAGTTGAGAGGGATGGCTGGTGATAAGGAAATAAAAAAGAGAGCATTAATTGCTCTCTTTATGTACAGGATGTACGGTATGACGCGGTCACATGGATGTGAAAGAGCGTATATGTACAGGATTTCGCAGTTTAAGGAAAACTAAGTCTTAGACATTAAACCTAAAGTGGATAACATCGCCGTCTTTAACACGATACTCTTTACCCTCTAAACCCCATTTACCCGCTTCTTTAGCACCTGATTCACCATTAAATTCGATAAAGTCATCATAAGCGACAACTTCAGCACGAATGAAACCTTTCTCAAAATCAGTATGGATAACACCTGCGGCTTGTGGTGCGGTAGCATTTTGTTTCACTGTCCAAGCGCGAACTTCTTTAACGCCTGCAGTAAAGTAGGTTTGTAAATGTAGTAAACCATAACCAGAATTGATCACGCGGTTCAGGCCCGGCTCTTCTAAGCCCATTTCTGCCATAAACTCATCTCTGTCTTCGTCATCCATTTCCGAAAGTTCACCTTCAATTTCAGCACAAACAGCAACAACAACCGCGCCTTCTTTTTCAGCAATTGCGTGTACGACATCAAGGTGAGGGTTATTTTCAAAACCATCATCATTAACATTAGCGATATACATGGTTGGTTTAATAGTCAAAAAGTTCAAATAAGCTACCGCTGCTTTTTCTTCTTTGGTTAGCTCTAATGAACGGACCATTTCGCCTTCTTCGACATGTTTTAATATTTTTTCTAATACGGGAACTTCAAATTTAGCGTCTTTATCGCCACCTTTAGCGCGTTTAGCTTGGCGGTGAATAGCACGCTCTGCGGTATCCATATCAGCTAAGGCTAATTCAGTATTGATAACGTCAATATCTTCAGCTGGGTCAATTTTATTGGCAACATGAATAATATTGTCGTTCTCAAAACAACGCACTACATGGCCAATGGCATCTGTTTCGCGAATGTTAGCAAGAAATTTATTGCCTAAACCTTCACCTTTAGAAGCGCCAGCCACTAAACCGGCAATATCAACAAATTCCATGGTCGTTGCTAATACACGTTCAGGTTTAACGATATTTGCTAGGGCGTCTAAACGAGGATCTGGTACAGGAACTACACCGGTATTTGGCTCGATTGTACAAAATGGAAAGTTAGCCGCTTCAATACCAGCTTTTGTTAATGCATTAAAAAGTGTTGACTTACCAACGTTGGGTAAACCCACAATGCCACATTTAAAACCCATAGTAATACCTATTTATTGTGCCTTAAAGGAGTGCAATCTATTTTGCGCTTTCTTTAAGTCGTCTTTCATCCAAATTTCAAAACATCGACTAGCTTCGTCAATTGTTTGATCTATTTTGTCTTGGTCAATTTTTGGTGCTTTGCCTAAGACATGTCCGGTAACGCGATCGCGATGGCCAGGATGACCAATACCAATGCGTAACCGATAAAATTCTTTATTGTTTGCCATCCGCGCAATAATATCGCGAAGGCCATTATGTCCGCCATGACCGCCACCTTTTTTAATTTTACAGACGCCAGGTTCCATATCAAGTTCATCATGTGCTACAAGGATGTTTTCTACTGGAATGCGAAAGAAATTAGCGAGTGGAGCAACCGATTGACCACTTCGATTCATAAAGGTTGTCGGGATCAGTAAATGAACAATCTCATCACCAATATGGCCTTTGCCATAGAGTCCGAAATACTTTTTTTCTGGTCTGAGAGAAATATTATAGCGGGCAGCTAGTTCTTCAACGAACCAAACACCTGCATTATGGCGGGTTTTTGTATATTCAGGGCCTGGATTACCCAGGCCCACAACTAGTTGAATAGTCATCTAAAGGAAGTTTCCTTTGGATTATTCTTCAGTAGCCGTTTCTTCACCTTCAGCTTCGTCTTCATCACTAACGCCTTTAGGAGCATTTAATGAAGCCACAGCTTGGTCATGGCTTTCGCCTTTAGCTAATTCGTCAGATGTTACGCCTTTTGGCAATGCAATATCTGATAAATGTAACGTTTGACCTACTTCTAAGCCTGCAACATCAACTTCGATGAACTCAGGGATGTCAGCTGGTAAACAGCTAATTGCGATTTCATTAACGTTGTGAGCAATTTTGCCACCTTTCTTCTCTGCTGCTTCTTCATTGATGAAGTGAACAGGAACGTTAACGTGAACAGCATGAGTTGCATCAATACGTAAAAAGTCTAGGTGCATTACAAGTTGCTTAAATGGGTGACGTTGCATGTCTTTTATTAAACATTCAACAGGCTTGCCATCAACGTTTAATGTTAAAACGTGAGAATAAAATGCTTCTTCTTGTTGAGCACGAAAAACTTTGTTGTGTTCAAGTGTTAAAGAAACAGGCTCTTGGCCTTCACCGTAAAGAATAGCTGGAACTTTGTTCGCGTGACGTAGGCGGCGGCTCGCACCTTTCCCTAAATCTGTACGTACTTCAGCATCCAAAGTAAATAAATCAGTCATGGTTTAATACCTTAATAATAAATAAATTTTTGTTGTTTTTTGCGACCAAAAACAACACGTAGTGCTTTTTTATTCGTGTACATAACTGTTAACGGATAAAAAAGGCGCGGCATAATAACATTGACGAGGGAGCAGAACAATATTTATCAATCAATAAAGGGGAAAAAAAGGGGGGAATTAAAAAGCACCTAATAAATAGGTGCTTTATATATCAATAACGGGGGATTTATTGAGAGAAAAGTTAATGATTAACCTTAACTCTTAATTAACCGTTTTTAGTTATCAAACATTTAGTTATCAAACATTGCTGAAATTGATTCTTCGTTACAAACACGACGAATGGCTTCAGATAACATGCCACTTAAGGTTAATTGACGAACCATGCCAAGCGCTTTAATTTCAGGTGTAAGTGGGATGGAGTCTGTGACTACCACTTCATCAATGACTGAATTTTTTAAGTTTTCAGCAGCATTGCCTGATAAAACTGGGTGAGTTGCATAAGCAATAACTCGTTTTGCGCCATGTTCTTTAAGTGCTTCAGCTGCTTTTGCTAAAGTGCCACCCGTATCGATCATGTCATCGACGATAATACAATCACGGTCTTTCACATCACCGATGATATGCATCACTTGCGCAACGTTCGCTTGTGGGCGACGTTTATCAATAATGGCTAAGTCAGCATCATCGAGTAATTTAGCCACTGCACGGGCACGAACTACACCACCAATATCAGGAGAAACAATGATAGGATTTTTTAAATCTTTTTCCTTCATATCATCTAACAATATAGGTGTACCAAAAACATTATCCACAGGCACATCAAAGAAACCTTGAATTTGTTCGGCATGCAAATCAACCGTAAGCACACGGTCAACACCAACACTTGATAAGAAGTCAGCGACTACTTTCGCTGTAATTGGCACACGAGCACTTCTGACCCGGCGATCTTGACGAGCGTAGCCAAAATAAGGGATAACGGCAGTAATACGTCCTGCTGATGCTCGACGAAGAGCGTCAATCATGACAATTAATTCCATTAAGTTATCGTTAGTTGGCGCACATGTTGATTGAATAATAAAAACATCGGCACCGCGAACGTTTTCAGTTATTTCAACACTTATTTCACCATCACTAAAACTGCCAACCTTGGCTTCGCCTGGTGTAATATAAAGGCGATTAGCTATTTGTTTGGCCAGTTCAGGGGTGGCATTTCCCGCAAAGATTTTCATGTCAGGCACGATCATTTCCTCAGAAACTTTTGACATTAGAGTTAATGCTAAATTAAACAGTAGTTTAATATCAGCACATTATTTTAAAAAGGCCAATCATTAAGGCCTTTTTAATGAAAAACTTAATTACTTAATTCAATGTTATGCTCTGCTTCAACGTCATTAATTGCCCGGTGAAGTGGAGACAGGTTAACACCTTTTGCCACAAACGATTCTATACTTTCTGGCAGCAATGTTTGTATGTCTTTAGCTTCTTGTTCTGAATCAAAGCAGCTAAAAATACACGCCCCTGTTCCAGTCATTTGAGACGGCGCGTATTCTACCAACCAAGCGAGTAGCTTGGCAACCTCAGGATAGTGTTTTATTACTAAAGTTTGGCAATCGTTATGGCATTGATTTATCTGCTGCTCAATGCTTATCTTGGTTAGGTCGAGTTTAGCGGTATTTCGTGTTAAATCTTTCGCAGTAAATACGGCTTGAGTTGAGATACTACAGGCAGGCTTAGTAACTAAGTAGTGATGTTCTTTAGGAGCCACTGGCGTTAACTTTTCGCCAACACCTTGAGCAAAAGCGGCGAAGCCATGGATAAAAATAGGAACGTCAGCTCCTAAGGTTAACCCTAATTCGGCAAGTTTTTTATACGAAAAGTTTGTTTTCCATAATATATTTAAAGCAACTAAAACGGTTGCTGCATTAGATGAACCACCACCTAACCCACCACCCATTGGCAGTACTTTATTTATTTTAATTTCAGCGCCTAAAGATGTATTGGTTGCTTTTTGTAAAAGCTTGGCGGCTTTAATGATTAAATTGTCTTCATCATTAACCCCAGAAATTGGCGTGAGCAGTAATACTTCATTATTAGACGTTGCTTTGATCGACAAGCTATCGCCATGTTCTAAAAATTGAAAAACGGTTTCAAGCTCATGATAGCCATCAGCTCTTCGGCCAACGATATGTAAAAATAAATTTAACTTTGCCGGTGAAGGAAAATCATAAAAAGGAGCATTAGCCGAGCTATTTGCCATTACAGTGTCCATTGGTTGATCATTATTTTAATGGTTAAGTCATTTTGTTTTAAGGTGATTTTTTTAGCTAGTTGGTGGGCGTTAACTTGTTGGTAATCAGAGTAAGTAATATGCCATTCTTGGCCATTGTAGTGACTAACTAATGCAGTAGGTAATTTCGAATCTTCATGATAGCTGATACGGTCAGAGGGTAAAAATGCCAGACCTTTTAACCAAGAGTGCATGGCCCGAGTTGGCAAGGTTAATTCAGTTAATGAATAAATTAAATGATCTAAGTCATCACTTTGATAAGTTTGACCATCAACCGTTACCGTATGAAAATTGTTTTTGGAATGCAGTGCTAAAACATTGATACCTAGATAAGTATTGAGCTTTAGTGTTTGAGCTTGTGATGCTTGATCATATTGCCAGAATAGCGTGGCACTCTGACGTTTTTTCTTTTGGATAAAACCTAACTTACCGTTTATTTGCCATTGCTGAAGCTCTTTGAGTTGCTTTATCCGTTGCTCTTTTGGATAGACATTGTTTATTGGTGATTGTTCGATGTTTTTTTGTGTTGCACACCCCATGAAAAATAGGGTAACTAACCACAATGTCGGCAATGTTTTGTTCATGTATTGTCTTATCATATATTCAAGTAGGCTTAAAATGCCGTTGAAAGGTTCATTTATTTCGTAAAATTAGCGTATAATATACCAGTCTCATAAATTATCTGTGCAATTTTTACTGTCAGGTGAATTAGTATATCGTCAATGCTGTGATGATTTTACGTTTATATAGGTCAAATATTTAGTGTTATGTCGATAATTGCTGTTGGAATCAATCATAAAACTGCTCCTGTAGCCGTTCGAGAAAAAATTTCTTTTAATCCTGATAATTTATCAGTGGCATTGCAAGAAATGCTTTTGCATGTGCAATGTAAAGAAGCAGCCATCTTATCTACCTGTAATAGAACTGAACTCTATTTAGTACAGTCAGAACAGTTATCCATCACACAAGAAAAAGTCATTGCTTGGTTAGAGCAACATCATAATGTTCCTGCATCCACCATTACTCCTAGTCTATACTGGCACAGTGACCAAAATGCAGTCAATCATATGATGAGAGTTGCCTGTGGTTTAGACTCCTTAGTATTAGGCGAACCTCAAATCTTGGGTCAAATGAAGCAAGCTTATAGTCAAGCAAAGGCTTCTGGCACCATGGCGTTGGTGATGGAACGTTTATTTCAACGGACTTTTGGTGTTGCAAAACAAGTAAGAACCGATACTGAAATAGGCGCTAGTGCGGTTTCAGTTGCTTTTGCAGCGGTTAATTTAGCCAAACATATTTTTGCCAGTCTAGAAAAAGCCAAAGTTTTGTTAGTGGGTGCCGGTGAAACGATTGAGCTGGTCGCTAAACACTTATATGAAAATAAAGTTGGTAAAATTACCGTAGCCAATAGAACATTATCGCGTGCAGAGGGCATGGCAAAACAAGTAGGTGCCGATGTTATAACGCTTGCACAAATACCTGAAAGAATGGCCGATGCCGATATTGTTATCAGCTCTACAGGCAGTACCTTACCTATCATTGGTAAAGGTATGGTTGAACAAGCATTAGCTAAACGTAAACATCGACCGGTGTTTATGGTTGATTTAGCGGTACCTCGTGATATTGAAGAGCAAGTTTCTGATCTTGAAGATGTTTTCTTATATACCGTTGATGACTTGCAAGGCATTATTGCCAAGAATATGGAAAGTCGTCGTAAAGCCGCTGTGGAAGCTGAGCAAATTGTTAGCAGTCAAACCGATGATTTTATGGCATGGCTGCGCGGGCTGAATACCCAAGATACGGTAGTAAGCTATCGCAACCAATGTATGGAAGAACGTGATTTATTATTAGAAAAAGCGCTAGTACAACTGCAAAGTGACAAATCCCCTGAAGCTGTTGTTGCTGAATTGGCAACTAAGTTAACCAATAAATTTATGCATGCACCAACCAGTGCTATTCAATCTGCATCTCAAGGTGGCGAATTGGATAAAATTGTTTATTTACGTGATATTTTTAATATTGATAAATAGTTTGTCACTGTAGGATTTTTACCGGTCTTTATTGTAACTAGGGCATTAAGCCATTAAACTCCACCACCATATTTAGTTTGCTTTTGATAAAAAGGCATTGATAACAGTCAACCAAAAGATCCCTTAATGAATAAATCAGTTTATCAAAAACTTGAAGGTTTAGTTGAGCGCTTTGAAGAAGTGCAAGCGCTATTGTCAGATCCTGAAACCATTGCTAATCAAGATAAATTTCTCGCATTATCAAAAGAATTTAAGAAGTTAGACGCCGTTACTGGCGTATTTCATAACTATCAAGCAGCTGAAAGTGATTTTTCCACCGCGGAAGAAATGCTTAAAGATGATGATCCTGATATGCGTGAAATGGCTCAAGAAGAATATAAAGATGCCAAGAAAGCGGTTGAAAAAATAGCGGATGAATTGCAAATTTTATTATTACCGAGTGATCCCAATAATGATAGTAACTGCTTTATGGAAATTAGAGCGGGTGCCGGTGGTGATGAAGCGGCTATTTTTGCTGGCGATCTTTATCGTATGTACAGTCGTTATTGTGAAAAGAAAGGCTGGCGTATTGAGGCAATGAATTTAAGTGATAGTGAGCAGGGCGGCTTTAAAGAAGTCATCATTAAAGTCATTGGTGAAGGCGTTTATGGACATATGAAGTTTGAATCAGGCGGACATCGGGTACAACGTGTACCTGAAACTGAGTCGCAAGGTCGGGTACATACCTCGGCGTGTACTGTGGTAGTTATGCCTGAAATTCCTGAGTCTGAAGCGATCGAAATTAACAAAGCTGATTTACGCATTGATACTTTTCGTGCATCTGGTGCTGGTGGTCAACATGTTAACAAAACCGATTCAGCTATTCGTATTACGCATGTACCAACTGGCGTTGTAGTTGAATGTCAGGATCAACGTTCACAGCATAAAAACCGAGCGCAAGCGATGTCCGTTTTACAAGCGCGTTTACAACAAGCTGAAGATGAAAAACGTCGTAGTGAAGAAGAGTCATCTCGCCGCAATCTAGTAGCAAGTGGTGATCGTTCAGAACGTATTCGTACCTATAATTTCCCACAAGGCAGAATGAGTGACCATCGCATTAATTTAACCTTATATCGCTTAAATGAAATTATGGAAGGCAATTTGCAGCTGATCATGGAACCAATAATGCTCGAAGAGCAGGCGGATTTACTTGCCGCACTTGCGGAACAACACTAGCAAAGAAAAGATGAATTGTCTTTTCTTGAGCTTTGTTTGCTGTAACTCATGAACTCTCCTGTAATTACCACGGTTGGATCTGCAATTAAGGTTGGCGTTGATATGCTTGATGGCTTATCAGACAGCGCCAAACTTGATAGCCAGTTGCTTGTCGCGCAGGTATTAAATAAACCAACCACTTATTTGTATACTTGGCCGGAAAAACCATTAACAACCGAGCAAATCAATAATCTACTTGCGTTGTTTAATCGTCGCCAGCAAGGTGAGCCAGTTGCTTATATTCTCGGCTATAAAGAATTTTGGTCGTTAAATTTTAAGGTTTCTCCGGCAACGTTAATTCCTAGACCCGATACCGAAGTATTAGTTGAATTAGTATTAAATAATCATCAAGAAGATTTTTTATCTTGCTTAGATCTAGGTACGGGAACGGGCGCTATTGCCTTGGCACTCGCGTCTGAGAACAAACAATGGCAAATAGATGCGATTGATTTTAGTGATGCAGCGGTTTCACTTGCACAGCTAAATGCTCAGCAACTCGATTTATCACATGTTGATATTTTTCAGAGTGATTGGTTTGATAACATTAAGCCGCTGAAAAAGTACGATGTTATTGTCTCTAACCCTCCTTATATTGATTGCAGTGACGTGCATTTAGCACAAGGCGATGTTCGTTTTGAGCCTAAAAGCGCACTAGTTGCTAAAGAACATGGTTTGGCTGACATTGCTTTGATCATTGAACAAGCGCAAATATATTTGTCGATTAAAGGTTATCTGTATTTTGAGCATGGTTTTACGCAAGCTGAGGACGTACAGGCTATATTCCACAAACATGGTTATTTTGAGGTAACGACAATAAAAGACTATAACGGTAATGATCGCGTCACTTATGCGTGTTATAACGGCAAACAATAAACAACTTAAACCTAATACAAAAATAAAAATTAGAAGGAAGCAACCATGAAACATTTACATATGACGTTAGCGCTGATCAGCGTGGCATTATTCACCTTGCGATTTGCATTTTTGTTAGCAAGCTCAGCACAATTAGATAAAAAATGGCTGAAAATAGCTCCCCATGTAGTTGATACCTTTTTATTGCTGTCAGGTGTGGTGATGATGGTTCAATTGGCAATAAACCCATTAGAACAATTATGGCTAGCCGAAAAATTACTTGCCGTTTTTGCTTATATTTTTACTGCTTTATATACCTTAAAGTTAGCGCGTAACCGAATGATGCAAGTGCTTGGCTATTTTGGCGCAATGGGTTGGGTGATGTTGGTAGTACGTTTAGCCATGACCAAAGAAAACATCTTTTTTTAACGGGTTTTAATCCTGATATTTTTCACTTTGACATTGAAGTATAGAATTTATAAATGAATGACTTGTTGTTGTCTGAATTACATTCAGAACATAAAAATTTATTACCCTCGTTGGCACTTATTGAAGAACATATATTTAATTTCTTCCCTAAATACCACGAGACATTACAGCAGATAATCATGGATTGTCAGTTTGCTATTGAAGACATTGATGAGCCTATGGCAAAAGCAGAGTGTTTAATAAACGAGCTTTATGTCAGTCAACTGTTTCTAGATAAAGAGCGGATATTATGGCCCGTTATGTCACACCAAATATCACATTCGGTTGACTATAAAATCATGGCACCTGTTGTCAAAGCGGCCATTATTCAACATATTGCTAATGCCTGTGATCTTGAAACTGAGTTGGTTTATGTGCCTGAGAAAGTGATGGTACGTATTATTTGTGACGATATATATTCGATTATCTTTGATCCTATCAGTGGTGAATCACTGAATTGGGAAGAACTCGATCTACGATTAGATGAACTTGACGGAGACCCGAGTGAAGCATTTTTGGCGCCGATGGAAAGCCAAAGTGTCATTGTTGAATATCTCGTTGCGTTAAAAAACTCTCTAATTAATGAATTGAAGTTCGATGAAGCGTTGAAGTGTGTTGATCTGGTTTTGTCTTTCCGCCCTAACGACCCATTTGAACGCAGGGATAGAGGATTTTTATTGCATCAACTCGACTGTTTTAAAGTTGCTTATGATGACTATCAATTTTTTGTCAAAAAATGTCCAGAAGACCCTGCGGCACAATTATTAAAGTTACAGCTTGATAAAATTACTATCACTGATACGGTATTACATTAGAGAAGACATGCGAAAAGCATGCAAATAAAAATTAATAATAATAATTAAATAAATAATTTTGGGAGATAATATGTTTGCATCACCTGTTGCAACTGAAGTAACACAACATGCCCCTCTGCTCACTAATGATGCTACCGTACTTGGCATTATATCTATTATGCTTGGTTGGGTCTTTTACAGCTCTCACTGTGATAATCCATTTTGGCGGAAATTCTATAGCATAGTTCCAGCCGTACTAGTCTGCTACTTTTTACCCTCACTGTTAAATACCTTTGGGGTGATTGATGGAGAGTCATCTCAGCTCTATTATGTTGCCTCTCGTTTCTTATTGCCTGCTTGTTTAGTCTTACTAACCTTAAGTGTTGACTTAAAAGCGATAGGTCGTTTGGGTAATAAGGCCGTTATTCTCTTTTTAACCGGTACCCTTGGTATTGTTATTGGTGGTCCCATTGCCTTGTTAATCGTTTCAAGCATAACTCCTGACTTATTAGGTGTTACCGGCCCGGAAGCTGTATGGCGCGGCATGACTACGGTTGCAGGAAGTTGGATCGGTGGCGGCGCCAATCAGGCCGCAATGAAAGAAATCTATGGTGCCGGCGATCAAATATTTTCAGCAATGGTTACCGTAGACATAATTGTAGCTAACCTTTGGATGGCCGTTTTATTAGTGATGGCAGCAAATGCGAAAAAAATTGATGAAAAGACTGGCGCAGATACCTCAGCAATCACTGAGTTAAAAGAGAAAGTCGAACAGTTTCATGCCAAACATGGTCGTATTGCCACTTTGCCTGATATTATGATTATTCTGGCAGTTGGTCTTGGTGTTACAGGCTTTGCCCATCTATTTGCTGATATTGTCACGCCATTTTTTGTTGATAATTATCCTTCGTTAGCCCGCTTTAGTTTTCATAGTAAATTTTTCTGGATGATTGTTTTCGCCAGTACCGTCGGGGTTATTTTATCATTCACCAAGGCGAGGGAGTTAGAAGGTGCAGGCGCTTCTAAAGTAGGTTCGGCCTTCTTATATATTCTGATCGCGACAATTGGCATGAAAATGGATGTAACGATGATTTTAGATGCGCCGGTTTATTTCGGCATCGGTGTTATTTGGATGGTGATACACGCCTCATTAATGTTCATCGTTGCTAAAGCCATTAAAGCGCCGTTATTTTATATGGCGGTTGGTAGTCAGGCCAATGTGGGAGGGGCAGCTTCGGCACCTGTTGTTGCTTCTGCGTTTCACCCTTCTTTGGCTCCTGTTGGTGTACTGCTGGCCGTTTTAGGTTATACCTTAGGAACCTACATGGCATGGTTATGTGGACAAATATTACAAGCAATTGGCTAACACTTAGAAATCAGTCTAGGAAAATACAATGACTATCGAACAAATCAAGTTGGGCAACATCGAAGTTGCCAATGATAAACCGTTCACCTTATTTGGTGGCATGAATGTATTAGAATCTCGTGATTTAGCAATGAAAATTGCTGAACATTATGTAGAGGTTACCCAAAAGTTAGGAATTCCTTACGTATTCAAAGCTTCATTTGATAAGGCTAACCGCTCTTCGGTTAATTCATATCGTGGGCCTGGGCTGGACGAAGGTCTAAAAATATTTGAAGAAATCAAATCAACTTTTAATGTGCCAATTATCACCGATGTTCATGAACCCTATCAAGCGCAACCGGTCGCTGATGTTGTCGACGTGATCCAGCTTCCTGCGTTTTTAGCTCGCCAAACCGATTTAGTGGTTGCGATGGCTAAAACGGATGCCATTATTAATGTTAAGAAACCTCAGTTTTTAGCCGCACATGAAATGCGTCATATCATCACCAAGTTTGCCGAAGCTGGTAATGAAAAGGTCATGCTTTGTGAGCGTGGTAGTTGTTATGGTTATAACAACTTGATTGTTGATATGTTAGCCATGGAAGAGATGAAAGGCTTTGCACCGGTTATTTTCGATGCAACCCATGCATTGCAAAAACCTGGTGGAAGAAGTGACTCTGCTGATGGTCGTAGAGCACAGGCAGCGCAATTAACTCGTAGTGGCATGGCTTTAGGCATTGCGGGCTTATTTATTGAAGCACATCCTGATCCAAGTATGGCAAAGTGTGATGGTCCTTGTGCATTACCTCTAGATAAATTAGAGCCATATTTAGCGCAAATGAAAGCGGTAGATGATTTAGTTAAGAGTTTTGCCCCGTTGAGCACAGACTAATAAATGGTCTATTAGAGATCTTAAATGTGTAGATTGGTAAGACATTTCTCCATAAATTCCCACCGACAAATCTTTTAAACAAATTCATATTTTAAGACAAAAAAAAACGGGTGTCACCAGACCACCCGTAAAGTATCGATAAGTAGATCACACTTATCTAATGAAAAATGAATCCTGCTGGTTATTCGCGACCGGATTTAATGCGTCCCCAGGCCTTGGTCAGTTGACGAACTTCCTTGTTGCTTTTTGGGTTCTTGCTGAACAACCTTTGCATGGTATTTTTATCTGGATAGATACCCACATCTTCAGAGATGGAAGGATCCACTAGGGCCAGGGATTTAACATTGGCGTTAGCATAACCTGTGTAGTTGGTAACATCGGCGATAATATCCGGTTGCAATAAAAAATTCATAAATTGGTGAGCCGCATCCACATTCTTAGCATCGCTGGGCACATACAGGGCATCAAACCAAATGGGTGCACCCTCTTTAGGAATAGTGTACTTCAAGTTAACATCCGCCCCCGCCTCTTCGGCACGCATGGTAGCCACCGCATAATCCCCCGACCAGGTCATGGATAAGCAGTTCTCTTTAGCGGGCAAGTCATTTAAGTAACCAGTGGAGTCAAACTTTTTAATGTGAGGTAGCACCCCTTTAAACAGTTTTTCTGCGGCTTTAATATCTGATTTCTTATTGCTGTTAGGATCAAGCCCCAAGTACGTCAGTGCTATGGGCACCATGTCCGATGCCAGGTCCACCACAGTGACACCACAGTCTGCAAATTTAGCCACCACCTCTGGGTCCAATAACATTGCCATGGAATCTACCGGCGCATTGGGCATACGCTCTTCAATCATGTCCACATTATAAGTAAAACCCACAGTGCCCCAGGTATAAGGCATGCTGTAGGAGAGTTGTGGGTCATAGCCTTTGAGTTGCTGTAACACATCTGGGTCAAGGTTGGGCCAGCCCGATAATTTAGTCTTATCCAGGGGCTGAAATATTTTTGCCTCAATGAGACGCGGTGATAAAGAGGCATCAAACATCACTAGGTCATAACCTGAATTACCCACCAATAATTTGGCTTCTACGGCACCGTATGAGTCAAACATGTCATACACCACCTTAATGCCGGTTTTCTTTTCAAATTTTTCTATGGTGTCTTCGGCAATGTAATCGGACCAGTTATAGATATGCAGGGTATTTTCTGTGGCTTGACTTAGCATGGGCACTAAGCTGGCGGCACAAAACATACCTGCTGTTAACAATTTAGTGGAACCTTTGAGGATATTGTTCACAGGCTTTGTTTCTCCAGTTTTTATATTTATATTTAAGAGCTGTATTGCCATTTCAGTATTCTGCCTCCCCCCATCCCAGGCAATACCCTAAATGGGGGGATGATCATGCAGCCAAATATAAAGATGGCACATTTGCCAAATGATTTAATATACCCCCTCCAGCCTAAGCTCACCCATGAGCCTATTTTAATGCTGGCAAACTTAAGCGCCAAGCGTCTGTATCGTTATTTGAATGCTTCATTTTAAGCTTTTCAAGCGCCTGCAGAATAATCTTGGGCGCGCAACAAGCCCGTCGCTTGGTTAGATCCACATGCAGTAATATTTGCTCACACACTGCCAATAAGCTGGAAGAATTTGAATGAACCATCTTGTGTACTAAATGAATTCTTTTATCATCCACTGCACAAATCTGCGTGGTGACATGAACCCGCTCTCCGGTTTTTACTTCATTGCGATGTTGAATATTGGTCTCCACCGTGAAATAGCTTAGGCCATTATCACGGTATTTCTGGTTCACACCGATCAAATGATAAAAGTCATCACACGCTTCCGAAAATATATACAAGTAGTAGCTTTCGGTTAAATGGTCATTGTAATCTGCCCATTCAGGTGCAACCAGCACACTGTAGGGGGTATTTTTATTTTTCATCAATTCTCAGGTCCTGTTTTTAGCGCCAATCAATCCACCGCAAGAGTACATATTTTTTATCCAATGACAGCCATTTCATTACCCACATATTATTTTTACAGTCCAAAATCAACCGTGATCGTTTAGTGCTAATAGCAAACTCACTCGCTAAGAATTTAAATATGATAATACATAGTGTGGACATAACGTCGGGAAGGAAAAAACGGGTGACATAGTCTCCCGTAAAGGACCCTAAACCGGCAGTCGAATATGAGCCGGTCAGGGTGATAATTACATATTTATAAAATAGAGCGACTATTCACGACCGCTTTTAATGCGCCCCCAAGCCTTAGTGACCCGACGAACCTCTTTACTCCCCTTAGGCGTCTTACTGAATAAACGCTGCATGGTGCCTTTATCCGGGTAAATACCCACATCGCCAGAAATAGCAGGATCAATCAAGGCCAATGATTTGGCATTAGCATTAGCATAACCCGTGTAGTTGGTCACATCGGCGATAATGTCGGGCTGCAAAATAAAATTCATAAACTGGTGCGCAGCATCCACATGTTTGGCGTCTGCGGGCACATACAAGGCATCAAACCAAATAGGCACACCTTCTTTAGGGATAGTGTACTTTAGATTCACGTTTGAGCCCGCTTCTTGGGCACGCATACTGGCCACCGAATAGTCACCCGACCAGGTCATGGATAAACAGGTTTCTTTGGTTGGTAAATCGTTTAAATAACCATGGGAATCAAACTTTTTAATGTGTGGGCGAATACCCTTAAACAGTTTTTCCACCGCCTTAATATCTGATTTTTTATTACTGTTAGGATCTAAACCTAAATACGAAAGTGCCACGGGTACCATGTCGGAGGCCATGTCCACCACGGTGACACCGCAGTCGGAAAATTTTGACACAACCTCGGGTTTAAATAACATATCCATGGAATCCACCGGCGCATTTGGCATGCGTTTTTTGATCATATCTACATTATAAGTGAAACCCACTGTGCCCCAGGTATAGGGCATACTGTAAGCCAGTTTGGGGTCGTAGGCTTGCAGCTGCTTTAACACAGCTTGATCCAGGTTAGACCAGCCTGACAACTTTGTTTTATCCAAGGGTTGAAATATGTCTGCCTTAATAAGGCGTGGCGATAAAGAGGCATCAAACATCACTAGGTCGTAACCCGAGTTTCCCACCAGTAATTTTGCTTCTACGGATTCATAGGAGTCAAAAAAATCATAAACAACCTTGATGCCTGTTTGCTTTTCAAATTTATCTATAGTGTCTTCCGCTATATAGTCTGACCAGTTATATATATGCAGCGTATTTTCGCTGGCATGAGTCATTAAGGTGGCTAACGTTATGGCACAAAATACACCCGCTTTTAGTATTCTCGAAAAAATGCTTAAGATTTTACTCATAGTTTTTATTGCTCCAAATTTTTATTTTTATTTATATTTATTATAGTAGCACTACAAAATTAGTATTAGTGTTATATAAATGTCATTTAACACCCTTAATAGGGCATATTAATGACTCTTGTTAGATGACCTATTTAAGATGATAATTCCACTACATCCCGGCTATCTCATCGCTTAATCAGCCATAAAGTAGCTTTGAAAGATATGATGGAATATACCTCAAATCACAGCCACCATTGCATCCAAGGTGTTTTTCACGGCGGTAAAATCAACCTTGTTTTTTTGCGCAATCATGATCAAATAAGAGCGGCTATCATCCGCTTCACGGGTGATTTCTTCACTCCAATCGATACGCGCACCCACCAATTGCAGCACTAGGCGTTTGGTATTTTTTTGGCCTACATTAAAAATGCCTTTCGCTCGGTAAATGTCTTTTGGCAAATTTTTAATCAAGGCTTCTAACCTGGAAAATTCCAACACCTGGTCGCACTGCCAGGCGATACTTTCAAAAATATCATCATGCTGATCATTAAGATGATGGTCATGACTTTCATCGTGAGTGTGGTGATGACATTGCTGAGCACAGCCCTCATGACAACCATCTGTCACGGTATGCTCAGCATGGACATCCACCCCCAAAATTAACGCCATGGGCACCTTGGCAAAAGACGTCTCAAATACTCTTTTGTCCGGAGTTAACCAATCTCTTTTTAATTGCTCCAACTGCTTGTCGCTACACAAATCCGTTTTATTGATCACCACAATATCCGCTTGTTTAAGCTGCCATCTTGTGAGGTCCTTAAAGTCTTCCGACACTTTATCCAATTGACTGGCATCCAGTACATTGACGATTGCATCGATACGAACTCGATCACGAAATATTTTGTAGCCTAAGATACGGGCAATACGCCCCGGGTCAGACACCCCACTGGCTTCAATAATCAGGCTCTCGGGTGGATTATTACTATTTAGCATGTCATCTATTTGACCCATTAGGTCATCGGAAATACTGCAGCAAATACACCCGTTGGCCAGGCTCATGACTTTGCCGTCGTGGTTTTTTATTAATTTACTATCGATATTAATTTTACCAAAATCGTTCACCAATACCGCCGCCCGCACTTGTGTGTTGGCTTGCAGTATACGGTTGAGCAAGGTGGTTTTCCCGGAGCCGAGAAAACCACTGATAATGGTGGCAGGAATGCGTGAACCAGCATGAGTGTTGTTAATCATATTCATTTTATTCCTGCCTTTGATAATTAAACGTTAGCGACGAAAAACATCTTCGCCATTCATGACCGTAAGCTGAACTTGCGCCTGAGCAATCTCGACTTCGGGCACTTCAAACAGGTTTTTATCCAGTACAATCAGGTCGGCAATCTTGCCCACTTGCAAACTGCCCAGGCTTTCGTCTTTAAAGTTCACATACGCGCCGTTAATGGTGTAGGCCTCGATCATGGTGGCTAAATCCACACATTCGTGGGTGTTAAACACTTCAGCTTCGCCATCCGCCAACTTGGGGTCCATGCGCCGCACTCCCACAGAAATGGCATCCAATGGATTAAGCGAGGTCACAAACCAGTCGCTGCCTCCCACAATTCGGCCGCCGGAGCGATGCACACTGCCAATGACATATTCCCGCTCATTAAAGCGTTTTTCACCCAGTGCTTTACGTGTAAAGTTTTTATAGGCATCTTCATATGCCCAAAAAGACTGGAAATTGGCGCTCACATTTAATTGTACAAAACGCAATGCATCATCTGGGTGAATAAGCTCTAGGTGGCAAATATGATGACGGTTATCGCGTTTTCCATTCACCTCTCGGGCATGCTCAAAAGCATTCAGGGCCATGCGTGTCCCTTTGTCCCCTATGGAGTGCAGATGCACCTGAACATCCTGCGCATCGAGCCAGGTGATATATTTATTTAGACTATCCTGGGTATGAAACGGTTTGCTTTTTTCATTTAGGTCGTCCATTAAATAAGGTTCTAACAACGCCGCCGAACCGTATTCCAAGACCCCATCTATGTAGACTTTAATGGAATCCACTTCGATACCGTCCCTAGCATATTGACCCATGGTTTCCACAAACTCATAGATCTCATCACCAAAGGCACCGGGCTGCCAATTTAGCGGAGACATGGCGCCGCGCAGTCGAATATTTAATTCACCCTTGTCGGCCAAATCAAGATACGGAGCAATCATGTCACCATCCAACCCCGGCTCGGTGATGGATGTAATGCCAAACTGATGCGCTAATTTAATGCCGGTTTTTAAGCCCGCTATTTTTTCTTGCGCCGTCTCAATGGGCATCACATCTTTTACTATTTGCCCGGCAAAATCGAATAACAAGCCAGTGGCTTCACCATTTTCATCCCGCTGAATTTCGCCAGCCATGGGGTCCTGCGTATCATCCGTAATACCCGCCAATTCCAGCGCCTTTGAATTCACCCATAAGGAATGGCCGTCGTTGCAATTAAGATAGATGGGACGTTGAGAGCAAATTTCATCTAGCCATTCCTTACGAGGCTCGGGAATACAGGCAATGTTCCAACCGGAACCCCGTACCCAGCCTTGGGCATCGGTACCTTGCTTGGCAATGTAAGATTGAACCGCCGCTAACACCGACTCTTTACTGGTTAAACTGTCCATGCTGCACTCGTTTTCTTGCATGCCTCCAGAGGTTAGATGCACATGGCTGTCGATAAACGCCGGTAACATGAGCTGCCCTTGAGCATCCTCCACCTGGGTGTCTGCCCCTATGAATGCCTCGACACCGCTGTTATCACCCACATAAACTATGAGGCCATCATGAATGGCAATGGCCTGCGCCCAAGGTTGACCCTTGTTTACGGTATAAATAGCGGCGTTCTTTATAATGCGATCGGCAATTGTGGTGGAGACCATCTGACTGCTTCCTTTTTTATTCAATTTGAAATGTACCGCCTCACAATAGGGGACTCGGCATTGCAACTGAATCAATTTAAATCTACCATGGCCATAACCTATGGTTATGGCTGGAATCCCATTGAGTCCTATTAAGCGTGCCCCCAAGCTGGATTTATTGAACACCTTTGAAAGGGCCGCTTATTACGGCAACTTTACCCGTGCCGCCCATGAACTGTGCATCAGCCAGGCCGCCGTGAGCCGCCAAATTGGCATTTTGGAGGAACAGCTGGGCATTAAACTGTTTATTCGTAACAACCGCGGAATTACACTGACTCCACAGGCTCGCCCCTTGTACGAAACCTTGCACAGCTCGATTGAGAAGATAAAACAGAGTGTGGGCCGTATTCAGAAAAGAGAACAAAATAGTCAGCAGCGACTCAGCATTGCGCTGGATTCCGCTCTGGCCGGTACCTGGCTAAAGCAACGTTTTTTTCAATTTCGTGAACGCCATCCGGACATACAACTTGAGTTACAGCTCATCACCAACACCACCCCCATTGACACGGTGGATCTGCAAGTTCTCTATTTACCCGGCTCCGCCCTCACATTAGATAAGTATCAAATTGAACTGCTTTATGAGCCCATGGACTTTGTGGTGTGCAGCCCCAACTTACTCACCTCCAAAAAACCGCTAAACACGCTTGAGGATTTAAATCGACACAGCCTAGTACATGAATTTAATCGGGATATCTGGCCTGATTGGTTGCATCACATGAACGCGGACAACGTGAATACGCAAGCTGGGCCACTGGTGCACGATTCATTGCTGTGCCTGGAGATGGCCACCAACTGTGAAGGGATTATTTTAAGTGATGACCTGGTGGCCGCCGATTACCTGCACACAGGAAAACTAGTTAAACCCCTGCCCCATGTGCATCCAGGGCGAGACAAAGTCTATTTATTAAATAGAAAAGAGCTGAGTGACCATCAGGGGCTCATTGCTTTTAAACAATGGATCCAGCAGGAGATGCAACAACATTTGACCACCTGTGAAAATTTACGAGCCTTTAAAACTTTTCAGTTCTCGTCTTGAATCGAGGCCCCTAAACTTATACCACCACAAACGACGATCTGTGCTGGGGCTGGTTTAAAAAATCCGTTAAAAATTTCACAAAGGTTTTATGCGTGAATTGCCCGCCAATGCCGGTGCACAGGCTGCGTAAAATGAGATGTAAATATCTTAAATTTCTTAACAGGTAACACCTTTATGCTGCCCTCCTGCAGTTCACGACTAACGGTATAGGCAGGCAATTAAGCAATGCCGACACCACTGCGAACCGCATGGGATATGCCAATTTGGTTGTCGATATATACCACATTTTTCGGCTCGGGCAATTCCAGCCCGGGGCGATCACGGCGTAACTCCAACAAGTCGTAGTCATCGGCTGATAATTGGACCATATAATGCTGTGCTTAGATCAGCCATTTTTTAATGGTCGGATATTGCGTCAAGTATTCTTTCGAGGCCGCCAGCACCATGCAGGTCTTAAATAACAACTGATACTCCAAACGCTTGTCGGCGATGGACGAACGAATGGCTAGCTCCACCGACCCTTCCATCATATCCACCACCTCCTCCGACAGGTGCAGCTTAACCTGTAAGCCAGGATGGCGTTCTCCTAATCCCTTCATAGTGGAAGACAATAACAAAGACCCCAGGTTACCGTTATCCCACCTTCACAGAAGTGCCTTTCTATGCTGTCCAAAATCGAGTCCAGACGATTAAAAAAATACCTGATAGCTATTAGCCAAGCTCTCACCCGCCGGAGTAAGGCGCTTTTGAGTGTCGCGCACCAGCAATACCCCCCCTAATTGTTCTTCAATCTTTTTAATCTGATAGCTCACCGCCGACTGGGAGATATTTAGCCGTTCGGCGCTAAGAGTAAAGCTTCGAGTTTGCGCCACCACCCAGAAGTAATGGAGTTGGGGCAGTATATGTCGCATGGGACAATTTCCTATGGCTGTAGAAGAAACCACGCCATCTAATTTTTAGATGGCGTG
>MAAB01029108.1_pt1 | contig 22179 bp, 19 predicted proteins | sample 1115991 | NCBI WGS metagenome assembly MAAB01 (sample SAMN04961124, study PRJNA320927) | seawater metagenome | isolation source: sample BD02T18 sea water enriched with oil for 18 days | place: USA:Gulf of Mexico | collected 2013-07-27
AGTTCGGCGTTGTGTAAATGAGCAATTCAATAGAAGCATTCATTTGACCGATTAGATTATGCATGACGGCGAGTGATTCTTGACGAGCGTTCCACGCCACTTATATTTACCTCGGCCTTGGGGATCTCTGTGGCGCTCGCTCAGTGAAAACAGAGTTCATCAACTCTGTTTTTTCAGTCCATGATACTTTACATAATTGACATATTTTCACTGAGATAGCATTAAGTATACTTGGCAATTAGCAGATCTTAACGATGACGGTGGACAAATTTCACCGGTTCATTGTTTGTCGTTTGTTCTTCACATACAGCCATCACTCTGGCTGGACCTCCAGTGCCACCCACGTGGTTTAATGCTCCAACCATCAATGAACAATCACCTTGCTGTTGAGCTAATAGTGCTAGATTTGTTAGGTTTTCAACAATTAAGATGCCACGTTGATATAAACGAACATGTGCCGGCCACGCATTGCTCCATTTGTCGTCACTGCCTTTAGCGCCCTGTCCAGAGTCAGTACTAAAACTGTCAGCAGCAATACCCGATATCTTAATCTTTTTTTCATTCATAATTTTAATGATTTCTTCAATAGCTTCACCAGTGAACCCAGGGTGGTTTAGGCCATTAACATACTGCGACTTATCCCAGTCTTCAGTACCTGAAAAATAAAATTGTTCCCAACCAACACGACCGACTAACCACACGCCCTCAGTAATTTGATCTGCAACGGCTCGAATATCAGCAGCTCTTATCGTCGCTTGTGAATTATCAGAAAAATCGGTGATATATAGATCTGTGCTTGGTTTACCATCATTTTTTGCCAGTTCGACTTTTACTCTATTCGATACATCAATAAGCACAATATTCCCCGTTAGTTGCTCACTGTTCAATTGATGCGCTGCTTTGCGGTTACTGGCAAGAATCGCTCCTTTTTCCGTGCTATTTTCATCATTTTGATAGTGATTAGGGGCATTAAAACTGGTGCCATTGTGCTCTTGAATTAAAATGGCCCGACTATTGAAATGGCCTTGGCTAGTTGCCCATTTATCGATCGGATAGAGTATTGCTTGTTGATAAAACCCTGCAATGGGTGTGCTGTTATTTACAGGCTGATTTAGATCTGGTTTGGTGGCGTCGCTTTTGCTTGGTGAAAATGTCGGGATTGGATGGCTAAGATCGATAAATTCCAAACGGTTAGGTTGTGAAACCGATGCACAGCCGACGTTAAGTAATATGGTGCAGCCAATAATTAATTTTTTCATTTTATTTTTCCTTAAAGCATTAAATTCTCTGACAACATAGTAACCGTCCTGATGTTGTGATTAAATATCACCAACTTCATATTACTTGTGACGAAATTTCACCTATGGATAAATTAAGCTTGCTAAAGCTATTTGTTAACGCGGTTGATCATGGTGGCTTTGCAGCGGCTGCAAATCACTTAGGTTTGTCTGCATCGACCGTAAGTAAAGGAATGGCACGCCTTGAAGATAATCTTAGTATTAAACTATTCAACCGCTCTACCCGTCAGGTTCACTTAACTGATTCGGGTTCTCGTTATCTGATCACGGCAAGGCGAATAGTATTAGAGCTAGAACAATGTGAACAAGACTTAAAACAAACGAATGATCTGCCATGTGGCCAGGTTAAAATAAACCTGCCTGTGTCTTATGGTCGGCTTTATGTCATGCCATTATTACAGGAGTTTACGCAGTTATACCCAGACATCACCTTGGACGTTTCGTTTAATGATAGTTATGTTGATATTTTAGAACAGGGCATTGATTTAACCATTCGTACCGGTAAACTCGATGACCAACGACTGGTTGCACGAATGCTGAGCCCAATTGATTTTATTCTTTGTGCCTCACCTGCCTATATTGCTGCTAATGATTTTCCTACCTGCGCCGCAGAATACTCTCAACATAGCTGGATTCGTTTTAAATATCCTCAGTCTGGACGTTTAATGCCTATCACTGTCGATGAAGGTCAAGGGCTTGAGAGTTATGATCCTGGCAGTCAGTATATTGTCAATGATGGTGAAGCGCTGGCTGAGCTATGCGGCCAAGGGCTTGGCTTAACCCAACTACCCCATTTTATTGCCCGCGACTGGCTGAAAACGAATAGGATTGTCCCTATTTCACCTTTTCTTCGTTCATCAGAAGGGGTTTATTGTGTTTATCCAAAGCGCGAGTTTTTGCCCACCAAAGTAAAAGTACTCATTGACTATTTAATAATGAAAATTGAACAAAATGGTGAGAATACTTATCACACTTGGGCCGAAACCTTACAACCTGTAGCACATGAAATAAAACGGTGATTAATGATTGTTATCAAGGTAAAATTTAGCGATGGAATTGCTACTTATTCTTAATTTTAAGCTTTAGCCAAGGAATGCTCATTCATGCTCTCGTCAAACCGACTTATTAAAAAAACACTTAATTTTTTTCATGTTAGAAAATTAATCATGCTATGCGCATTTTTTCCTTTGCTAGCGAATGCCACAATTGCCGATGAGGATTTTCTCCAGTGCAAAGTAAATTTAGTTAAACGCGCTGAAACCGCGGGGTTTTCATCTTATATAACCCACACCGTTATCGATAAGATTTCCCCTATTAAGCGAGTGATTGCTTTAGATAAAAAACAACCCGAATTTACCCAGACCTTTGAGCAATATATTAAAGCAAGAGTTACCGATTATCATGTGCGAGTGGGAAAGGAAAAACTAGAAACAAATAAAAAATTGTTTGATACGTTAGAAAAAAAATACGGGATCCCACGCCAATATCTAGTCTCTTTTTGGGGCTTAGAAACAGTTTTTGGCAAGCATAAAGGTAAAATGTCGGTACTTAACTCCTTAGCTACCTTAGCCTGTGATAAACGCCGTAGTGAGTTTTTTACCCTAGAACTATTAAATTTGTTCACCTTAATTGAAACTAAGCAGGTCTCTATTGAACAACTACAAGGCTCTTGGGCCGGAGCAATGGGGCATATGCAATTTATGCCTACCGCGTTCTTAAAATATGCCGTTGATGGTGATAATGATGGCAAAGTCGATATTTGGAAAAGTGAGGTTGATGCTTTAACAACCGCAGCCAATTACTTAAATCAAATCGGTTGGCAGCCGAAAGAACGCTGGGGCAGAGAAGTTAAATTACCAGAGAACTTTGCCTTTGATAAAGTGGCTTTTGATCAGTATTACCCGCTTAACTATTTTAAAAAACTAGCCGTTAAAAAAACGAATAACCAATCATTATCTACTTATGATATTCAGGCTGAGCTATATCTACCTTCAGGCCATAAAGGTCCTGCATTTTTACTTTACCCTAACTTTAATGTGATTATGACGTGGAACCTTTCAAAAAGTTATGCACTTTCAGTCGGGCTCTTGGCTAATAAATTAGTTGGCGCTAAAGGCCTTGAGTTTTCACAAAAAGCGCAAACTCAAGTGAAACCTTATAGTGTTGTACAAATGAAAAACCTACAAAGCCAACTCAATTCATTAGGCTTTGAAACAGGTGAACCTGATGGGATCTGGGGACCTAAAAGTAGACAGGCCATTCGATCATTTCAGCTACAACATCAACTGATTGCCGATGGATACCCAAATAAAGAAGTTTTTGTAACAATCAAATCAGTGGGTAGTAAAGCATAGGCTATTGCGCCCTGCATCAATCAAGCAAGTTGATTGATGCTGATTTTGAAGAGGTAAATACACCATATTAAACTGAATTTAACACTTAGCACTTCTTCGAGAAGTTCTAAGCTATGTTATTTTGAATCGAAAGGGTATGGAATCCCCCCTCCTTAGAGCATTTAAAAGTTTTGGTTTTGCGTATTGGTCAATAAAATTGCCAATGGATCAACTTTACAGCTGCATTCATTTATTAGTATATTTTGGCAGGAAACATTAGACAAACTGGCGGTATTCAATGCTCTGCTCTAAAATATAAATAAGAAAGGACAATGATATTTCCACTCAGGATGTGCGAGTGGGTGTCTATACCCGCTCCACTTGAAGATGCTCCTTTCAGGGTCTTGTATAAGACGCATATAGAAACAGTTTCCACGTCTCACGAGATCGATTCTAGCTTATAGAAGATATTGGTCAAACAGGAGAAACTGTCATGTACAAGACTATTACAGCAACATATACAGATAAAATGGCCCTTAAAAATGTGGCTGATGAACTGGTGAATAAAGATATCCCAAGGGAAAATTTTTTCATCGATGAAAAAGTTTCACAGGTCAAGGTAATGATGCCAGAAAGTGCCGAACCGGAAATAATGGATATCCTCAATCGTCACGGACCGACTGAGATTCACTAAACAAGTAACTGTCCAAAGCCGTTACGCAGTGTAGCTACTGACAGCAGAAACGGAGTTAAGGAACTGGAATAATAATCTTCGATATAATGCTCAGTAAGACATTTTAAAGCAGGCGAATAGCCTGTTTTTTTTGGTTTCGGTACAGAAACTGTCATTAATTAGTAGGCAGGATGAAGACGGTAATGTCTTCAAACAACGGGAATGAAGCTCTAAACGGGTAATTCAGTAATATTTTTAATTAGTGTCCATTTTTATCGGGCAAGATCAAAGAACCTATAGCGGTCGTTAAATAGTACTCTAAACCTTTCTATCAAACGATCACTTTGATTCTGATACTGTTCATTATTGGATGTCTATGGTGGTTCGTTCCTATATGGAGGGATTATGTTAAAAGGCATGACGTCACAACGCCTGATTGCTCTATCGCTGACAGGCATAGCATTTTTGAACTTCCCACTTATTGCGCTATGGGATAAGGATGTACATATACTGGGATGGCCACTCCTGCCATTTGGACTATTTCTGATCTGGGGAATATTAATTGCAGCTCTGGCCTGGGTGATGGAAAAGCGGAATACTACCTAATGCTCTCCCCACCTCTGGTCATAACCGTCTCTTTTAGCTATCTGTTTATTCTGTTTGCTGTCGCCTATTTCGGTGACAAACGTGCAGAAACTGGGCAATCCATCATTGCCAGTCCGTGGGTATATGCACTGTCCATGGCCGTTTATTGCACCGCATGGACCTACTTCGGTAGCGTGGGACTTGCCGCCAGCGCCGGAGTGTGGTTTCTACCCATTTACCTCGGGCCTATGCTATCCATGATCTTGGCCTGGCTCGTGGTGCGAAAAATGATCCGCATTGCGAAAACCTACCGCATTACGTCTATCGCCGATTTCATTGCCAGTCGCTATGGCAAAAGTCCCTTGTTGGCTGGGCTGGTAACAATAATCACAGTAGTCGGCATCGTTCCTTATATCGCCTTGCAGCTAAAAGCCATTTCCAGTGGTTACGATGTGATGACCACCCCTCTGGGTGGCATTGCCATACCACCGTCCGCTTGGTGGTCTGATGGAACCCTGTATATGGCACTGATACTGGCGGGGTTCACCATCATATTCGGTACCAGGCATTTGGACAGCAGTGAGCGCCATGAAGGCCTAGTGGCAGCCATTGCCCTTGAATCAGTCGTCAAGCTGGTGGCTTTTCTGGCGGTAGGTATATTTGTAACTTATGGCATTTTTGACGGCATGTCAGACATATTTGCCCAGGCATCAGCAATAGCAGAAATCAAGGCGTTACTGACATTTGACCAGGGACGCTCGTTTGCCTACACCCAATGGTTTGCTTTGACACTACTGGCCATGCTGTCGGTTATTTTTCTACCACGCCAATTTCAGATCATGGTTGTAGAAAATGTCGATGAGCAACACTTGAAACGAGCAGTTTGGGTGTTCCCGCTTTATTTATTGCTGATCAATATTTTTGTCTTACCCATAGCATTGGGGGGACTGCTTTATTTTGGTACTGCCCCCGTTAATGCTGAGACCTTTGTACTTTCCCTGCCATTGGCACACGGCCAGAACATGCTGGCCTTATTCGCTTTTGTTGGGGGGCTATCGGCTGTGACCGGTATGGTGATTGTCGAAGTCATCGCTATATCAACCATGGTGTGTAATGACCTGGTCATGCCGGTGTTATTGCGCACCACACGATTTGGTGAACGCTCCAGCGGCGACCTGACCAAATTACTGCTTTTCATTCGCCGTATTGCCATCTTCGGCATCCTGCTGTTGGGCTACCTGTATTTTCATTTAGCTGGGGAAGCCTATGCCCTGGTTAGCATCGGCCTGATCAGCTTTGCCGCTGTTGCACAATTCGCACCCGCTATGTTGGGCGGAATGTACTGGAAAAACGGGACACGCAACGGTGCACTTGCGGGACTTTTACTGGGTTTTGTGATGTGGTCTTACACGTTAATGTTACCTTCACTCGCCAAGTCTGGATGGATATCTGAAGATTTTCTTAATCAGGGTCTATTTGGCATTGAATGGCTTAAGCCAGAACAATTTCTGGGGCTGGCGGGCCTTGATAATCTGACCCATTCCCTGTTTTGGAGCCTTTTTATTAATATAGCGGCATACGTGGCGGTATCACTCTGGAAACACCCAACAGCCCATGAAACCAGTCAGGCCTTATTGTTTGTCGATGTTTTCCAACGTACTCACTTATCCCAGCCGGTATTCTGGCAGGGCCAGGCAAAAGTAACTGACCTGTTACACCTGACCGGACGTTTTATGGGGGAAACAAAGGCGCAGCAACTGTTCACCGACTATGCTCAGGAAGTGGGTGTCGATGAGATAGGGAAAATCCCCGAAGACGCAACACTAGTACACTTTGTAGAAACCCATCTGACCGGAGCCATTGGCAGTGCCTCTGCACGGATCATGGTGGCTTCAGTAGTGGAAGAAGAAGCGCTGGAACTGGATGACGTAATGCGCATTCTGGAGGAAGCCTCTCAGTTACGCGCCTATTCGAAAGCACTGGAAGAAAAGTCGCGTTCGTTGGAACAGGCCACCAGGGAACTGCAAGCGGCTAATGAACAGCTTAAAAGCCTAGATCGATTGAAGGACAACTTTATGTCATCCGTGACCCACGAATTACGTACTCCGCTGACCTCCATCCGCGCAATGACAGAGTTAATGCTAGATGACCCCAACATGGGGGAGGAACAGCGCCTGGAATTTCTTAGTATTGTGGTGTCAGAAGCAGAGCGTCTTAGCAGACTGGTGAACCAGATACTGGATATGGCAAAGATAGAAGCAGGACATGCCGAGTGGCACAGCAGTGATGTGGACATACTGGAACTGGTAACGCAGTCAGTCAACTCCATCTCTGGCATCTATAAGGAACGTGGTGCTTTATTGGAAGTTCATGCCCAGAAGCCTGTGGCATTGATCCGTGCCGATGCTGATCGCTTGATACAGGTGCTGTTAAACCTGCTATCAAACGCTGTCAAGTTTGTGCCCGAGGAGAAAGGCAAGGTTGAAGTGCATATACGAGATGCAACGGAAGGCATCACGGTTGAAGTGATTGACAACGGGCCAGGGATCGCACCGGAAAAACAGAAGCTGGTGTTTGAAAAATTCCGCCAGATAGAAGGTGAAACAGACCGCCAGCCGGGTACTGGGTTGGGCTTGCCGATTAGCCGTCAAATTGTGGAGCATTTCGGAGGGCGCATGTGGTTACAGTCAAAAAGAGGCGAAGGCGCCTGCTTTGGCTTTTTCTTACCTAGGCAAAAGGACAGTCTGGCCGATACATAATAATGATAGGAGTTCCAAAAAATGAGTGAAACTATCCTGATTGCGGATGATGAAAAGAATATCCTGATTTCTCTGGAATTCCTGATGAAACGGGAAGGCTACGTTGTGGTGGTAGCACATGACGGTCAGGAAGCGATTGATGCCATTTCCAAGGAGCATCCCGACCTAGTGTTACTGGATGTCATGATGCCCAAAAAGACTGGCTTTGATGTTTGCCAAGAAGTACGCGCGAACCCCGATCTTAAAGATACCCTTATCCTGATGTTGACGGCTAAAGGGCGTGATACGGATATCGCCAAAGGACTGGCAATGGGTGCTAATGGTTACGTCATAAAGCCATTTTCCACTAGGGAACTGGCACAAAAAGTGCGCGATATGCTGGATCAGGCATGAGACGTTTTGACTGGAGGGTAGCCATTGGTGTTGCCATCATTGGCATTATCTGCCTGCTATGGCTGTTGGCAACAGGCATATTAATCTGGTCAACCCTTGATGAAACAGGTCGTGATGCAGTTGCAGCCACGCTGAGGCCAAGCCTTGAATTGTTGATTTTAATGTGGGCAATATCTCTGGGTGCGGTTGGTATCGCACTGCGTTGGCTAGTGGCCTACTTCATGACTGCCCCTGCCCGTCTCGCAGAAGATGCCCAAGTTTTACTTGGCACCGATGTAAAACGCCAACTTAAGCCAAGTGGTAGCCTTGAAAACCGTAGCTTGACCGATCTGATCAATCAGTTAGTGCAGCAGCGAGAAACATTACGTGAGGAAATGGATGCACTTGTACAGGAAGCAGCCCACAACACAGAACTGGAAAAAAATCGCTTGGCCGCACTGATGTCCGAACTCAGTAAAAGTGTCGTGGTTTGCAATCTGGATGGGCGTATCCTGCTATACAACAACCGAGCCCGAATGCAGTTCCATCGATTATCACAAGCCACCAAGGTTGCGGCTGGGGTTGAATTGATCGGCCTTGGCCGTTCAATTTATGGAGTCTTCAATCGCAAATTACTCACGCATGCACTGGAAAACATTCAACACCGTTTACAACATAACGTAGCATCCCCATCAGCACAATTTGTAACTACCACACAGTCAGGGCAATTGCTACGAGTACAAATGGCACCGGTGCGCGCTGTCCAACTTGAAAACCGGGAACCCACTCAAATGATGGGGTTTGTACTCTTAACCGAAAACATCACCCATGAATTTGAAGCACTATCACAACAGGACCACGTTCTAAATACGCTTACCGAACGCAGTCGTGCTGCAATAGCAAACATGCAGGTGGCTCTTGATGTACTGGAATACCCCGATCTTGAACCAGCCATGCAAGAAAGTCTGCTGGGTGTTTTGCGTGAAGAAACGCAGGGACTGGGGGAACGTATCCATGAACTAAAATCAACCACAGTAAATGGCTTCATGTCACACTGGTCACTCGAAGATATGCTGGGAGCTGACTTGGTTGAGGCCGCCATAAACCGTATTAATGCACTGGAGGGACTTACCGCTACCGAATTCAGTGTCGATACTTCCGTTTGGCTGAAAGTGGAAAGCTTTACATTACTGGAAGCAATCACCTATCTGGCCGAGCATGTACACCAGCAATGTGGCGTGGACACGGTGCAATTTCGTCTTAGCATGACCGAAACTCATGGTCAGCTTGATCTTTGCTGGACTCCACTAAACCATGAAAAGGATACCCCGTTATATTGCGAAAAAGATCCCATTCGGATTGGCGGTGAAAAAAGCTCATTGACAATACAGGATGTCGTTGAACGCCATGATGGTGCGTTCTGGTATGAACACGAAACAGAGGGTAATCAGGCATTTTTCCGTTTCCTTGTACCACTGGCTAAACCACAAGAGCAGCTGGATACATCGGCTTTGATGCGCAAAGAAAGCCGCCCGGAATTTTACGACTTTGACCTATTTCAAGCCTCGGAACAAACGCGTTCACTGGAAGATTGCAAGCTTACCGAACTCTCCTACACCGTCTTTGATACAGAAACGACCGGTCTGGATCCATCTGGCGGTGATGAAATTATCCAGATCGGAGCCATACGCATCGTCAACGGCAAGCTGTTGCATCAGGAAACCTTTGAGCAACTGGTAGATCCCAGGCGCTCTATACCGGCAATAACTATACCGATTCACGGCATCCAGCCCGATATGGTGAAAGGACAGCCAGTCATTGAAGAAGTATTACCAGCCTTTCATGCGTTTGTGGGGGATACCGTGCTGGTGGCACACAATGCCGCATTCGACATGCGCTGCCTGCAAGTGAAGGAAACGGCTACCGGGGTGGTGTTCGATCAGCCCGTACTAGATACCCTACTACTGTCTGCTGTCGTCCATCCCAATCAGGAATCGCACCGACTGGAAGAGATTGCCGAACGCTTTAACATTAATATTCATGGGCGCCACACGGCCTTGGGTGACGCCATGGCAACAGCGGAAGTGTTCCTGCAACTAATTCACCTGTTGGCAGAGCAAGGCATCTATACCATGGGACAGGCACGTGTCGCCGCCCAAAAGACCTACTATGCTCGTCTAAAATACTAGAAAGCTATCGGAGTTAAAAGTCTCGCTGCCGACTTATACCAATTGAATTCATTATTTCAATTGGTATTACCTAATGACGCCAATCATCCATCGTTCACGCTTACCTTAAAGGCACCTGTTCAAAATTCAATCCCTAATTATTGCGTTATTCAGACTGAAAGGACTACATTCGTATCTAAACAATCTATTCAGAGGTCGTATTTTCATTCATGAAATATTCAGGCTTTATAACTTGCTATGCTTTTACCTAATGATTGTTTTGCATAAAAACCCATAAAAGCGTAATATTTATCTACTTTTATATTATTAATAATTATTTATGCCTGTTAATTTACCTGAAATAATTCCTGCTTCACTTACGCCAATTCAAGGCATTCGCCTAGGTTGGGCCGAGTCAAATATTAAAAAAACAAACCGTAAAGATTTACTCGTTATTGAAATCTGTGATGGTAGTGCCGTATCTGGCGTTTTTACCCAGAACCGCTTTTGCGCTGCGCCGGTAACCCTGTGTAAAAAACATTTAGACGCAGTGAAAAATAATGATGTTACGGGCACTAATGTTTCAGGTATAAAAGCATTAGTGATCAATACGGGTAATGCCAACGCAGGAACCGGTGAGCAAGGCATGTTAGATGCACTCACTACTTGTCAAAATTTAGCTGAAATTATGGCTATCCCGGTCGAGTCTATATTACCTTTTTCAACAGGCGTAATTTTAGAACATTTACCTATGGATAAGATTTTAGCTGGTTTACCTCTTGCGGTAGCTAATTTGACCGCCGACAACTGGACTGATGCTGCTTCAGCTATTATGACCACAGATATTGCCCCTAAAGCTTATGCTACTCAGGTAAAGGTTGGTGATGAAAGCATAAATATTACCGGAATATCGAAAGGTGCTGGCATGATCCATCCTAATATGGCGACCATGTTAGGTTATGTGGCAACCGATGCTAATATAACGCAATCGTTATTAGATAGTATGACCAAAGAAATTGCAGACTTATCATTTAACTGTATTTCTGTTGATGGTGACACCTCAACCAATGATTCCTTTATTGTTATCGCCACCGGGAAAAGTAATGCTCCTGCGATTACAGACCGTAATGATGAAGGTTTTAAAGCAGTGTTTAATGCCTTGCTTGAAACCTCTCAGTATTTGGCTAAAGCCATCGTTCGGGATGGCGAAGGCGCAACCAAGTTTATAACAGTAACCGTTAAAGGTGCATTAACACTTGATGAAGCAAAAACTATTGGTTTTTCTATCGGTAAAAGTCCATTAGTTAAAACAGCAATGTTTGCTTCTGATCCTAATTTAGGTCGTGTACTTGCGGCTATTGGTTACGCTTCACGAGAGTGTCAGTCATTGGATGATTTAGATACAAACCAATTAGAGCTCTATTTTGGTGATTTATTAGTGGCTGAAAAAGGCGGCCGTGCCGCAAGTTATAATGAAGATGAGGGGCAAGCAATAATGAATGAAGCTGAAATTGATATTACCGTGCAACTTCATCGTGGCATAGAACAGTCAACTATTTGGACTTGTGATTTCAGCTATGATTACGTCAAAATCAATGCAGAATACAGAACTTAAATGCATAATTTAAAGAAAGGGCTTAAATAAGATATCTATTTTACCTTAAAAAAATAAATATCTCGCAATGATAAAGGTGGTTAACCCCACCTTTGGCTTTAATGAACTCGTTATACCAATTCCATTAAGTTAGTTCCCACTAAGGTTTTTCATTCACTTTAAAAAGCCACTCCAATTTTCATCTTTGTGATCTAATGACAGATGAAATATACTGGCTACTGTCAATTTTTCCTTAATATGAAGTTATCGTGTCAATTCAAACAAAAGCTAAACGCCCTAACAATACCTTTCTAGAACTCATTTTTAACATTGCTGTTCCGTCGATCATTTTAATGAAATTATCGGGGGATGACTATTTAGGCTCCATGTATGCCCTAGTTGTGGCATTATTTTTCCCTATTGGTTATGGCTTGTATGACTTTATCAAAAACAAGTCGATGAACTTTATTTCGTTACTTGGGTTTTTAAGTACCCTATTAACCGGTGGCATTGGTTTATTCGAGTTAGATGTGGAGTGGTTGGCAATTAAGGAAGCAGCAATTCCATCAGCCATAGGCTTAGTTGTACTCATATCTGGCTTCTGGGGCAAACCTTTAATTGCCAAAGTATTGTTAAACCCTATTATATTTAATTTAGATCTAATCTATGAGTCGCTATCAAATAAAGATAAAACTAATGAGTTTAAAGCTAAAATTCAGTGGGCAAATCACCTGTTAGCAGTAACATTTGTCTTTTCTGCGACGATGAATTACCTATTAGCTAAATGGATTGTAGTGAGTCCTGCAGGTACCACAGAGTTTAATGAGCAGCTTGGTGAAATGACCATCTTAAGTTATCCAGTCATCGCCATACCTTCAACAATCATGTTAATTGCAATCATGTTTTATGTGGTAAAGAGTGTGATGAAGTTAACGGATTTAAAATTAGAACAAATATTAAACGCCGAAAAGTAACTATAAAATTCGACTCAACCGCTTTGCCACTTGAGCTTAAAGGGTGAATGCAAAGCGGTTATTACCAATACAAAAAACACAATCATTGCTATATACCCAAGCTACCTGAAGATGCAGGTTTCAGCTGGAATTAGAAAAGCTTTTAGGCAAGGCATTGATTGAAGAGAATAGTTATTCTATTGCCGAAATCAATAACGCAGCATAAAGCGTTTCTAAACCAGCCCTTCGGGGACGTCTGAGCAAACCATGTTCTTCGTTGCCTCCTTTTTTAAGGGAATAACCCTTAATAAAAGGAGGCGCCTTGATCATGAATCGCTCAAGCGTCCTGAAACACGCATCTTCGAGTGGTTTGGGTATATACTGTTAATTTTATAACTTTTATACATGATGGGGTACAATTACCGCACATCAGTTAATCGAGTTAACATCATCAATCACACTGCTCACAAAGACAAAAAAGAAAGAAATCAGCCCCTCCCTTCTTCAGTTATATCAAATATAGCGGTATCAGAATCGGTAGCAAATACGCAACTTAAAATTGCTACTTTCAATTTGTTTAATTACCTTGAGCCGCCTAATGCTTTTTATGAGTTTGAGCGTATTTATAGTGCTGAACAGTGGGCAAAAAAACAGAAATGGGTTGCTGAGTATTTGCGTGAATTTCAGCCTGATATTATTGGTTTTCAAGAAGTTTTTAGTGCCGATTCATTAAAAGAGTTAGTTGCAGCGCAGGGATATGCCTATTTTGAAGTGGTTGATCAACCTGATGTCATTGATGACTTTATTTATCGAAGTCCTGTGGTAGCCATTGCATCTCGTTATCCTATTGCTGAGGTGGCTGCGGTAGAAGCAAACACTGAACTTGCGCAAACATTAGGGCTAGCCAATGACTTTTCTTTTAGCCGAAAAGTCATCAGAGCGACGGTTGAACTACCGCATATGGGCAACTGTGATTGTTATGTTGTGCATTTTAAATCTAAACGTCCGATGATTGAAATCGATGAGAAAAATAACAGTTGGTCGCCAGAAAAAACGATTATTGAAAGCCTAAAAGCCAATGTGGCAGGTGGTTGGGGTTCAACCATACAACGTGGCAGTGAAGCAACATTATTAATGATTGATATGATTGAACGACGCGAGGTTACAGGCAACCCTATGGTATTAATGGGTGATTTTAATAATACCTTAGCGGATGGTGTGTTAAGTCATTTACTGACAAACACTTTGCGTTTTGTATCGCGCATTGACTGTGATGCTTATCTGGCTAAGTATTGTTTAAATGATGCTTGGGATTTATTTCAAACAGCAGTCACTAATGATAAAAATGAAGCGGATAAAGAGAGTAAAGTAGATAGTGAAGAGGCAACTGATATAGCAGATAAAACTGATACATCTAATATATCTACTATAAGTAAACGAGAAGAAAAAGTAATGCGTACCCCAACCCATTATTTTGGTGCGGGTAGCTCGGTACTCGATTACATTTTATTATCCTGTGAATTTGATGCTAGTTACCACGACAGTCTTTATCAAGTCAGCGCTTACGATACTTACGATCGACACTTAATTAATCCTATTTTCGAGCGTGATGGCGAAAGTACAGATCATGGCATTGCGTTAGTGACCTTAACGTTAAGGTCTTAAGATTAAGCTCTTAAGGTTACTTTTCAGCGATTAATTTATAAATGCCCTGACCATCCACCGCAACATAAACATAACCATCTGGCCCCTGTTTAATGTTGCGTACTCGAGTCAATTCATCTTTAATGACTTCGGCCTTAACAACCTTATTTCCTTCTAAAGTTAACATAACGATCTGACCAAACTTTAATGAGCCAAGTAGTATATTTCCTTGCCAACCTGGGTATTTTTCACTGGTTACAAAGGCCATGCCTGAAGGTGCTATAGATGGGTCCCAATACCATAACGGTTGCTCCATACCTTGCTTTTTGGTTAAGTCGGTAATCTCAGTACCTGAGTAGTTAATGCCATAACTAATTGTTGGCCAACCATAGTTTTTTCCCTTGCCGAGAAGGTTGACTTCATCGCCCCCACGTGGACCATGTTCATGGGTCCAGATCTCACCAGTTACTGGGTGTTTGACCATACCTTGTGGATTACGATGTCCATATGAATAGATAGATTTTTTAGCTTTATCATTATTAACAAAGGGGTTGTCATCAGGTATACGGCCATCATCATGCAATCGATAAACCTTACCCGCATCGCGAGTAATATCTTGAGGGTTCACATCTCTTTGGCCTCGATCACCAATAGAAAAATACAAATACCCTTGGTTATCAAACGCTAACCGACTACCAAAGTGAACACCTTTGCGACCATAAGCTTGAGCGACATAAATATCTTCTTGCTCAGTTAACGTCATTCCATTGAGTTTAGCGCGCATGATGGCTGTGCTTTTATTACCTTTGTCGTCTGCCTTTGCATAAGAAAAATATAGCCAACCATTGTTGGCATAGTTCGGGTGTAAAGCGATATCAAGTAACCCTCCTTGACCGCCAACCACGATATCTGGCAAGCCAGAAATTGTTTCTGCTACAGCCTTTCCTTTTTTTAGCCTTTTTAATTCGCCGCCACGCAGAGTAATTAACAAATCACCGTTAGGTAACCACGCCATTCCCCAAGGTATACCGGTATCACCAAGATGCAATTGAGCAGTGATATTTTCATTGATTTTACTCGTTCTGGCCGCCAATACCTCATTACTATTTGCAAAAATAGGCGTAAGTGTACAGCAGGCTAGCGTGGCTAATATTATTTTTCGTAGCAATAACATGGGAACATTTACTTATCAAATGGTACTTTTATCATCATAAGCAATTCAGCGACAATTGAAAGAAAAAATGAGTTTAATACCAAATCCATTAAGTTAGTTCCCACTCAGAGCTTGCCAGGGATTTGAGAACAAATAGAATTTTTTTGCATATAGTTATTCTATATGAAAGAAATTATGTGCAGTTATCGAGTCGGGTCACTTCTTTATACGGAATGGTATAAGCCTTAGTTCAGCTTATGGTTTGGGCAAAAAAAAGAGGCGTTAGCCCCTTTTAATTTATGCATATGTTGTTTATGCCTTGATAGTGACTTCTTTGACCCCTAAGTCTTGCATAGCGATTGCCGTTATCAAATTACTCACTCTCAGCAGCAAACCTCTAATTGATTGGTTTTGAGCATGTAACGTTTCAACTAACGTAGTACAGCTATCAACTAATGCATCACTGTAAGCAAAGCCTATCAGTGCCACTATCTTAACCATAGCGACCTCATCAAGCATCTTGCTACTTTCATCTTGCTGCTCATAGACGATATTAACCAACTCGATAGTGCTTACCAGTTTTTCCATTCTAGGGTTAAGCCTCAATAACGCTGTCGCCCTGTTGCTTGCTGCTCGATCAACAAGCTCTTTGCTAACAACTAACTTAGGCCGAATTTTTTTACGTGTAACAGGTGACTTTCTTTTGACAACCTTGCGCTCTATTGATTCTCGGTAGCTGAACTCCCCATCGACAAATTGACCTATGTTGGTCACGCTCAATCTTTCAGACATTATTGCCGCAGATTTAGCCGTTTTACGGGTAAAGTCTCGATAATCTTCAGCAAAGCCATGGGTAGAAATACATTGCGCTAAATCCAATATTAACGCATTAACTTTGCCCTTTGATGCACGTAAACACCTGCCGATTATCTGTAAATACAATCTTAATATCTTGGTAGGACGCGCTAAAACAACGCAATCAGTAGTAGGATCATCAAATCCAATGGTAAGCATAGACATATTGATGATTAACCTAACCTCGTTTGACTTGTATCTACGTATACTTTCATCGTTATCACTCGTTGGGCGCTGAGAGTGAACAAGCTCATGTGGGACGCCAAGCAAATTAAAAGCTTCAGATAGCGCCTCTACATGTTTGATGGAGTTAGCAAACAGCATAACCTTACGACCATGAGATATAAGGAACAATGCTCCAGTAATATACAGTCTAAACCTGAGACACTAAAATCACCTCGGTACATTTTAACGGCACTGTAATCTATCTCTTGAGATAGACTAGGGACTTTATAAACAGGTTTAGCTAATTCACCCAATTCAATCAACTGTCGAGTTGTTGTTTCTTCAATTAATGCCATCGACTTATCAATATAGACACCTAATCTATCAATAGGTGTGGCAGTAAGCCCTATGATCAAGTCAGGAGATAACTCTTCACGCATAGTGATATAAACGCCACCCATGCACCCAACATGATATTCATCACGTAACAGTACATCACACTTTATATTTAGGTGTTTTCGCCTGGCATATGACTGCTCCATAACTAACGTCACATCACCGCCAGCTACATACTTGTAGCCTGACTTAACGACACTAACAGACAGGCCATTAGTTGTGAGCGTGTTTAATAATTGAGGAACCAACGCAGCATTACGTAAACTTACCACGACCCTCTTATCGGACATTGCTTGGCATAATTTAAGTATACAGATACTCTTACCGCCCCCCGTAGGCAGTGCGATAATAGAGTTTACCCCTGCGCCAATAGCCTTAGTGACGCTGTTAATCTGATAATCTTTTTCTAATATCTGCATGCCATACTACTCGGGCTTGTTTCTTATATTGGTATTGTTAGCGGTCTTTTATTGTTATCAATAGACCCGTGAGTTCTACATCTAAGATTACTCACAACGAAAACCTTCTTCAATCAGATTTATGCATGATATAACACAAGTCTTATCGAGAGGGGGCATCATTATATACCTAAACTACGTCAAGATGCAGGATTCAGCTGAAATTAGAAACGTCTTTAGGCAAAGCATTGATTGAAGAGAAGGGCTGTTCAGGAGAATATGCTCCTGCATTATCTAATAAGCTGCATCGATGTAGCGTCCTTCTCAAAATCAATAACCTAGCATAAAACGTCGCTAAAACAGCCCTTTGGGGATATCTGAGCAATATTCACACCTGCGTAACATCAGCTCCAGCCATCAGCACTATTACTTTGAAGGAAGATGAGAAGAAAAGAGTTAAGGTAGACTGACTATTTTCTTGTGGATATCATCTTTACCGTGTGGGTTACTCTTCTTCTTTCTCACTAAAAGAGTCGACAAAAGACTGCAATCCTTCTTGAACTAACTCATAAGTTTTATCAATATTATTGGAAATATCTCCCTCTAATACTTTTAAACTGCCAAGTATATCTTTGGCTTCACTAAAACCTTGCTCAATACCACCACTAATAATATCAACAAAACTCGTTAACGATTCCTCTTCATCCATTTCAGGGTGTTGCTCTCGATAAGCCCCCAATAACTGAGTACTAAAAGAAACAATACGTTCAGCCGTCGCTTCAGAACTGAAATCAATGCCTGACTCATAAGCGTCTTCAACACTACTATCAACCCCGCTCCCTTTGAGTGCTTCGTTTATTCCCTGTAAGGCAGTTTTTAACAGCAGTGATAATGGCTTATCGCCAACTGTATTATTGAATTTCAGTGTAGATTCAATAATAGCTGCATTAAGCATTTTTTTATTACTGACAGAAATAGGCTCTTGTACTTCTCCAATTTTTTTCTCATGTGCAAGATCCGATACTTGTTGGCCCATGGGCCCATTTTCTTTTTTATCCTGCGCTTTTGCTAAAGATCGAACATCTTGGCTAAATGTAGTATTCGGTTTAATTGATGAGTTCATAATATCTATCTCTATTTATCAAAACATATATAGAAGTATCGGCACGGTGAAGTATAACTTAAGCATAGAATATCCATGACGCCCGCTCAATTCATAACGTTATTATGGTTAGCTTAATAATTATTCGAGCTTATACCCAAGCCACTTGAAGATGCAAGTTTCAGAGTGCACTTTGAAGGGTTACGGGGATATATTAAGAAATGGTAAGCTTGTGATAGTATTTGAACATCAAGGTTATTTTTTTCTTCATTAACCTTTGCCTTAAGTCGAGTAATATTTCATGTTCACCCAGATATCGCCAAAAATTTCAGCCATCCCCACTACCCTTATTACCGGATTTTTAGGTGTAGGAAAAACTACCGCAATATTGCAATTACTTGCCAATAAACCCAAAGATGAAAACTGGGCTGTACTCGTCAATGAGTTTGGCGAAATAGGAATAGATTCGGCACTACTCGCTGGTAATAGTAATGAAAAAGGGGTCTTTATTCGTGAAGTACCAGGTGGTTGTATGTGCTGTGCCTCTGGCGTGCCTATGCAAGTAGCATTAAATCAGCTTATTACTAAATCAAAACCTGACAGGTTACTGATAGAGCCAACGGGGTTAGGACATCCAAAAGAAGTGGTTGAAGTATTAACCAATGGCAAATATCAAGAAATAATATCACTGCAATCAATACTCTGTTTAGTGGATGCCAGAAACCTTACCGATACACGTTATACAGAGCATCCCTCATTTGTACAGCAACTCAAAGTGGCAGACACCATTCTAGCGGCAAAAGCAGACACCTATTCAGCACAAGATGAAGAAAACTTATCATCTTTTATTGCCAAAAATGAGCTAACAGAAAAGACATTGCACCTAATGCGGCATGGTAAAATTGATGCTCGTTGGTTAGCCCAAGAGCGTAATACAACAATAACGAGCAAACCCATTGTTGGCATTGCAATCCCTTCTTTACAAGATAGTTCACATGAGCTTGAAATCAGTTATAACAATGAACTTAAACTAAACCAAGCATTACAAACTAGGCTGGAGCAAGAGGGTTTTATTGAACTAAATAATCATGGCGAGGGTTATTTCAGTAAAGGTTGGATTTTTTCAGACAATTACACTTTTGACTACCAGCAATTGATAACATTAATAACGTCATTGAGCCTTGCACGTGTTAAAGGTGTGGTAATTACTGAGCAAGGAAGCTATGCCTTCAATAAGGCAGACAGTGAATTTAACTGCAACAAAATTACTGATTCAAAAGACAGCCGTATTGAGTTAATCGATACCGATAAAAGTGCTTTAAATAACCTAACGAGTGAACAACTATTAATGTTAAATAAAGGTTCTCTATAATTATTCACAATTGAAATGACGATGTAGCGCTTTATTTACGCGGGTTCATCGTCACTATAGAACTTTGCATGTTCATAAATAAATCAAATACCAATCCCCCTAACCATCACCTTTACAACGGATCATTGATCCGTATCAACTCCAGCTTCGAATAGTTAATCAAGAGAGACAAAACAAGAGAAGATCAATATTCACAAGACGTACACGCGCTAAAATAACCCTATTAATAAGATACTTAACTAATAAAAAAAGACGAAGAAAACTCCACCGTTCATTCGTCAATGAGAGCTTACTTATGAGTATGGATAATTCACAACAGAGCATACCCCGTGACACCGTTGCTTTTGGTAATGTCTATATAATGACCCATTCAATTTTCTCAAATGTGATTAAAATTGGCTGCACCCCTGATGATACTGAGGAGTATGCCAAAACACTTTCTGCGAAAGGTCCCGGTGATTATAAATTGTATTTTTCTTTGCCGTGTAACAATCCATGTCAGATTAAAAAACAGTTAAGAAAGCATTTCGATGCTGAACAATACGTTAATGAGTTTTATGAAGTTTCTCCAGAAATAGCAAAAAGTGTATTAAAAAGAGAACTGATGAAAATACCTGTTTTAAGCATACATTAAACGGCTTTTAATCCCACAACACTGGTGCAGTTATGCGCCCAACGTTGAGGGTTTCCACTACAATTAAGACTTCACGTTAGGCTAATAGTTGTTCACGTCCATGAGGCATGTGAAAGTCAATATCAGGTCCAACAGGTATTACCCGTGTTGGATTAATCGTTGCATGACTACCGTAGTAATGCGTTTTGATATAATGCATTGCCACTGTTTCTTCAATGCCCTCTACTTGGTACAGATCTCGTAAATAGCCCCAAATACTTGGATAGTCGACAATGCGACGTAAGTTACATTTAAAATGCCCTACATAAACAGCATCAAAGCGCACTAACGTGGTAAATAATCGCCAATCAGCCTCAGTTATAGTATTACCGGTTAAATAACGACTGTTTTCTAATCGTATTTCCAAGGTATCTAGCGCACTAAATACTTCAGTGACCGCTTCTTCATAAGCTTCTTGTGTTGTGGCAAAACCAGCGCGATAGACACCGTTATTAATCATTGGATAAATGAATTCATTGAGCTCATCGATTTCTGCTAATAATGCCGGTGGTGAAAAGTCACCGGGTAATGCGCCAACGTCATCAAATGACGAATTAAACATGCGAATAATCTCAGGTGATTCATTACTTACAATGGTATTTGTTTTTTTATCCCATAAAATTGGTACCGTTACTCGCCCAGTGTAATCGGCCTGAGCGGCAGTATAAACTTCATGCAAGTTAATCGCGTTTAAAATAGGGTCGGCCACCACGCCTTCACCAGGTGCAAAGGTCCAGCCTTCATCTCCCATAAAAGCATTCACTACCGACATAGAAATCATGCCTTCTAAACCTTTAAGTTTGCGATAAATAATGGTGCGGTGTGCCCAAGGACACGCTAAAGATACATATAAATGGTAGCGATTAGGCTCGGCTTTAAAACCACCAACACCTGATATTCCAGCGCTACCGTCTTTAGTCACCCAATTGCGAAAACTAGGTGCTTTACGCTCGAAACGACCGCCGGTAGATTCTGTTTCGTACCATTCGTTTTTCCACTTTCCTTCAACTAAAAGTCCCATTGTGTACTCCTAAAATTCTCTGAATATGTTTCTAAATATAAAGTCCCTGCAAATAAAGCAAGCAAAGTGGGCTCTAGTGATTTGTGCTATCACGACTACATTTAATCACTTTCTAACTGATTAAAGTCTTGTGTAAAGCCCGTTGCTTTATTGATGCTGTTATCTTATTCGTAATATAAAAAAGGATAAACAGTACAAATAGAAAAACATTATCCCCATTTTGAGAACAATGAGATGTGTAAGACTGATACTTGCTTGGCTATTTAGAAAGGAGAATAGCGCGGTCTAACTATCCTAGCTAAAGGTGTGATTCAGAATTAAAAAAACACCTTAATTAACTCAATACTGGTCCCAATAAGGATCATTACCAAAGCGTTCAACCAAAAAATCGATCAAACTACGCACTTTCAGCGGTAGGTGTCTGTTGGCCGGATAAACGGCATAGGCATACATACTATGTAGTTTATAATCTGCTAATACAGGTACTAGCTTTTTAGTGGCTAATGACTGCCATACAATGAAACTAGGTAGATAGGTGATGCCGTGATTTGATTCAGCCAATGATTTAAGAAAGTCACCATTATTAGCAATAATATGTGGCTCAAAATGCACAATATGTTCTTCACCATTTTTACTTAATAATTTCAGACCACCTTGATCCGAAC
>MAAB01001445.1_pt1 | contig 22151 bp, 16 predicted proteins | sample 1115991 | NCBI WGS metagenome assembly MAAB01 (sample SAMN04961124, study PRJNA320927) | seawater metagenome | isolation source: sample BD02T18 sea water enriched with oil for 18 days | place: USA:Gulf of Mexico | collected 2013-07-27
CGAAAAACAATTATCTGAAGCTAACGTTATACTTGATTGCTCTTCCTTTTTTATTAATGACATCGTTTGGCACGCAGAAAAGTCTCAACTAATCTACAGTGCAAAAGCATCCAACGAGTCGAAAAACCGTATATATCGTTTCGACTTAACGAGTAAAACCCAACAATTATTGACACAACCCGAGATCTTTGGTCTTGGAAATAGTGGTTTGGATCTTTCACCTGACGGTAAAAAGCTACTCATTGTAAATAATGATAAAGTCTATAACAGCCAACTTTTTGTACTGGATTTAACGACCAACGAATTAACCCCAGCATTAAGCCTTAATTATAAAATAAGCGAAGCGACTTGGTATCACGACTCTAAAAGAGTGTTATATTTTGGCCCTTCACCTTCTCATCAAATTATGATTAATGACCTTAATGGTAGCCAAGAGCATACGCTACTTAATGCATCAGATTATATAAATAAAGGTTTTTCACGCATTAAGACTAGCCAAGATATCTTATTTTCTACTTTCAAAGCTAACTATAGTAACCGTTGGTTGAAACAGACTGTCGTGCTTAAAGAAATTAATAATTCAACCGTTTATGACAGACATCCAGCGCTTGCACACCAATCGCCAAATTATGGATTTATTTCTACTCGTAGTGGTCAAGAACAACTTTATTATAGTAACTTATTAACAGGAGAAACTAAGGTACTAAGTCAGTTTGAAGGTAATCAATCCTTCACCTCGTTAAGTTTTTCTCCTAACGACGATTATATGCTGTTAACTGAGCGAACTAGATTATGGATATTATCTGTAGCGCCGTTATTAAAAGATGATGTTACATTGAAATTAAATACCAATAATATTCATCTTAAGGTAAAGGGTAAATTAATTAAAAATCACTGGCTTACCAATGACTTATTATATTTTATTGTTCGAAATGGCAAAGAAAAGAAACATTACCTTTTTGATAGAACTAATAACCAGCAAATTGAGCTAACAGACCGTTGGTCAACATTAGTCACTGATCATAACCAAGTTAACACTCTATATCTGGTAGATAAACATGATCACCAGTTATATCAAATACCGCTCAATAAATTGAATCTTACTCAGAAAAATGGGCAAATTAGGATACCTGAGCAGGAGCTTAAAGCATTACAAGTTTACATTCCTCCAGATTCCTACTTCTTGAAAATACATCAACAAAAGGTGCATTATATTACCGCAACCGACACTGTTAATTTATTGCCTAATAGCTACAAGCTACACATAAAATCATTAGTACCGAAAGGTAAACTAAGCTCAAAGGAAGTCTTTCAGCTTAAATGTAACTGTGGCTATGATGTTGCCGATTCAGGGATTATGGTCAGTGAGCGTATTAGTTTAGAAGGGGATATTCATCGTACGATAAGTAAAATATAATGATCAGCTCAAACGTTTGGCTTAACTCTCAAACTATCTATTTTTGATGGGATTTATATTGTATTTAACGTAACAAGTGAATAATTTAAACGGCTATCAAGAAAATGCATACCTGACGACCTGTTAATGTATCATGTTGGATTTACGTCTTGTCTGATAACAGCCAAACTTCTGGTGACTTAAAGCCGTATTCTTTAATTTTAATTTGAGCAGGGATCAAAAATAAAGTAATTAAAATAGGTACTAATAACCACGGAAATATTCCGATCCCCTTAAACATTGCAAGATAAAGGGCAAAGGCTGTTATTGAAAAACTAATCACAATAGACAGCCAATAAAAAAACTTCCAAAACCATGATTTAAGTAACGGTTTATTATTTATACTAGCGTAGACACCAATACTTAATATTGCGATTAGCAATAAAGGCAAGTATTGACTAGAAAATCCACCACTGTCTTTCAGTATTCTTTCTATCATTCTCGCTATTCCCAAACTAAGTAAGGTAATAATGTAAATGTACCAAACATATTTCATGGCATTACTTTGTTCTTTCAATATTAGCGAAATCCTAGACAAGTTTTCTTTATTTTAGTTTTTTAACTGTACTTCAAATTGGTTAATTCGGCTCGTTATTTTTCGTAGATAAGTTCTAGGGTGTTTGCAAGTGAAGCATTCAAAATATTATCATGATGAACCATGTACCATTCATGATGGATTGCTAAGTTAGGAATCGAGAGTTTTTCCATACCTTCAATAAAATTTATTACCGTCAAGTGATTACCTAATGGAAATGCAGAGGTAATGTATAAGTTGGATTCAATTTTATTTTCAAGAAGTAAGCGTTTTTCGATTAGATTCTGCATTAATTCTGGTTGGTCCCAATAGGGGGCATCGTTAGCTATGTAATTTTTAAACAGTGGTTTCAGGTGATCATCGATTAACATAAAAACCGTAGCAGCTAAACCACCAAATGAAGCACCTTGAAAACTTCTATTGTTCGCATTAATACGGTAAGAGGATTCGATCATTGGCATAAACTCTTGTCTAAAGAAATCAAGATAAGTTATTGCACCAGGCAAGCGGTAATCAATAGCACGACGATCACTTCCCAGAGGGCCTTCTTCGATAGCGACGACGATAACCTCTAGATTCTTTTGTTCGATATGATTTACAAGCGTTTTAAAATTCCACTGCCCATCTAGTGCATAGATAATAGGGTAGTCCTTATCAATATTTTGATGATAAGAAGCAGGAAGATAAATATGATAAGGGTAAACAATGCCCATTACCGTCGAGTTCAATTCCGACTTACCAACATACTCGCCCTTAAGGGTATTCTCCCAAACATCTTTTCCCATTTTATTTTGATTATCGTTTGAAAAATGAGAACAACCGCTGATAAATAAAGAAGTCACTAACACCAATAAAAATACTAATGACTTAAAGTCTGAAACTATGGGAAACCGGATATACTTCGATACTTGTTGCACGTAAACTCCTTAAGTAGCCCATTAATGGGCTATGTCTAACAAAACGATTGATAGTTTTTTAAATTAACGAATGGGCATAGCATTCATCTTTATAATTGCTCAAATGCTATGCAAAAACCACGCGTTATCTTATTCACCTAAAGTTAAATTAGCGTTTTTTTTAGTGATTAATTTGGCCGTTTTTTCAGTTTGTTTATATAATTTTTGAGCCGCAATTAGCTCTTTACGAAAGGTTTTAGTCGTATTATTTATCTTGCAACCATTAGTTTCTTGTAAACAATTATCACTGGCAGTTAAATCCATAGCAATACGTAAGCCAACCATATCAGCCGCGCCTCCTTTAGGGCTGACAGAACGGCCAGTAACGGCTTCTTCAATAAAAACAAATGAGCCACTGCGGATTATTACTGAATTGTCATCATCACAATTGGTAAGCCAAGGTTTACCATTTGCTGGCGCGCCAGTATAACCAATATGAAAGCAATCGGCGGTATATTCAAAAACATTGCCGACCATGTCATAGAAACCCCAAGGGTTTGCTTTATAAACCCCGACCATTTTTTTACTTGGAGGATTGTCTGCACAGTTGATATTAGCCATAGCGCCATTTTTAAGGCCAACGTTTTCATATTCGCAAGCTAATTCAACATCATCACCAAAATAATATCGAGTTGATATTTGATCAGCGCGTGCTGCGTACTCCCATTCAGCTTCACTGACTAGACGGTAAGGTTTGCTGGTCTGCTGTGATAACCATGAAACATAGGCTTTTGCATCCTTAGGACTAATACAAGAGACAGGTTCAAAGTCAGCTTCAATAGACCAATGATAAGAAACATCAACAATAGCAATACCTGTGTCGTTTATAGAGAGGGCACTACAAATCGTGTTTTCCAAATCATAGGACGTATCTTCAATAAATTGCTTAAATTCTCGATTAGTTACTTCATATTTGGCTAATGCATACTTTTGTATGCTGACATTGTGGGCTGGCTTGCTGCTTAAGTTGGAATGCCAAATATCACTGCCCATTTGAAAACTGCCTGTGGCAACAGTAATCATCTCTGGTTCGATTGGCTCAATTTGTTCGGCATTGATTGGCATCGCTAAAGTATTTAAAAACAATAAACTGCTGATGGTGATTAAATTCTTCTTCATTATTAAAATATCCTGGTAATTAATTGCTGCCCGCCGCTAAAAATAGCTTGGGTGTGATTAGTAAGGATATTGAACTAAAATTCGAGTTTTAAGTCTTATTGCTTTTCAATTGTTATCAATCGCAACATCATTCTTTTCAATCGCTATTCAATCCTTAGTGGTGAAATGATTAAATAACCGATTATAAACAATGTACTTACGTGTATATTAGCGTCATAAATGGAAATTAATAACCTAAGGTAATTTCCTGTTATTTGTCCTTATGGTCAAAGTATTGTGATATTAAATTACTAAACTTTAAAGAGAAGAATAATAAATTGATATGATCTACCACTTTCAAAACTTTGCTTTTAACAGTAAAGATTTAGTCTTATTAAAACAGGGCGAAATTGTAAAATTACGTATTAATGAAGCAAAAATATTAGCGTTATTGCTAAATGATCCTGAGGGTATTCTGAGTAAAAGGGATATTTTTGAAAATGTTTGGTCGGGTGAAGTGATTACTGAGCAGCCTATCTTTCAGAACATTAGTCGCTTGCGCGCAATTTTTGGCAGCAAAGCCATTGTTAATCATCCTAAAAAGGGTTACCAATGGAAAATCCCACTAATTCCCGCTCCTATGCTAACCGCTGAATTACCCACTGTTCAGATCAAAAAGAAACAACATAGAACTGGCTATTATGTTGCCGCTATCGCTTTAGTCAGCATATTTTTGAGTGTGTTCTTTCTTAAGCAATCAGTTAAAGAAGAGCAAAAACAGGCACCATCATATAAATTTGCGTTAATGTCGGTGAATAGTCGAATAGCTGAATTTTCTCAAGCACAAGTAACCGATAAATTTCAGCAGGCACTTAGTCAACAGGGTAATGATGTTGCTATAGTAACCGATGAAAAATTAACCTATCGAGAGTTGGACGCCAATTTAGAATATATCTTGTGGGACAGGTTAAACCAATACCAAGCTGACGGGCTGATCCTGTTAAATATTTCATCTAAATATAACAAATTATATTTAGATCTTGAGGTTGTCGGGAAAAGTTATCATTGGCACAGTGAGTTACTCGCCGATAACATGCCTGAACTTTTACAGCAGTTTACTCAACAAATCAGTTACATAAATTCAGCACAATTATTCGAAAAACCGAAATTATCCGATAAATATATAAATGCTAAATTACAATTATTGCATCAGCAACAACCTGAAGATGTTAGCGTATTAAGCAAAATAGTAATGAAGGAAAAGGATTTAAGTCATGCACTGTTGCTCGCGCAGCAGTTAGAAACATTGGCAGTAAAACAAGGTAACTTAGTTTATCAAGCGTATGCTTATAAATTACAAGGCGAAATATATACCAGAAAAAGTCATTTCGAACGGGCTCAGCAATCACTAGACGCTGCTGTCGATATATATCGACAATATGGTGATATCGATAATCAAATCGCCATTTCAGATGCATTAACAATTTTAGCTTACTTTGAGCATGATTATGAAAAAGTACGAGGCTTAGTTATAGAAACAATTAACTTAACAAAGCAGATAGGCGATTATAAAAATGAGTTCTGGCAAAATTTATATTTGTCAAAAATTGCCGCTATTTTTGAGCAAGAAAACGATAAAGCTGATTACTTTCAACGGGCTGAAAATGTTTATCATTCTCGATTTTTTGAAGCCGCCGCAGAAGTTAAGTATCAATTCTATGCACAAGTGCTGGCAAGATTTTATAAAGACAAAGCAAAACTTATCGATAATTTACAAAAAATGCTCGCCACTTCTAACCAACATCAAGGTTTACCTTCGTATTATAAAACAGGGCCACAAGCTGAATTAACCCAGTTATATCTCGAAGATGAGCATTTTGAAGAGGCGTTGTCACTATTTGACCTAACTACAACATTAACGTCAGTAGAGAAAAGCCTTCTTGCCAAGGTTTATATGCATTGGGGGAAAATGATACTCGCCCTTGATTACGCTAAACAAGCTTATCAAGAAGCGGTTTTAGCAGGTGAGCTTCAAGCTTCACTTGACTCCGCGGTACTGTTAATTGAAATGGGTGAACATGAGAAAACTAAAACGCTTATTCATAAAGAGTTATATCTTGATTACATTAAAGATAATGCCTGGCCAGATTGGATAGCAAATAATCAAGATCTATTTAAAAAGCTTGATTTAGAACCCTAATACCTTCTCAGCAATAAAAATGAACAACTGTTCTCATGGTATTTTATCCGAAAGTTAATACTTGGCGCATTATTCTAGCCAAGTGTACTAACCGCTTGAGGTTACTTTTGCTAAGCGACTGTGATCAGCCATGCCAGACTACTGTATTGATATTCTCTAAACTTTCAGCGAGAAAGTAAGAGCGAGCAATGACTCCCATCGTCTATAAATGCCCTGATTGTACTACTTGTTAAAATAAAGGGACAGATTACTCGAATTTATTACCTTCTTGAGGGGTCAGTGCCAGTTAAAACAAGCTATTGATAATATAGCGTTCATTATGTTTATTCTGGAACCATAACTTTACACTTAAGCTTGTCAATCTATAGTTCATTAGGACAATCTGTTTGGTTTAGATCTTTAACTGATGTTAATGAGGCATTATTTTCGAAAAAAAATTTCCCGTTCAATAATTCTTTCTACATCATATCATTACTTTCAGTTGATTAAATATATCGTCAGAAAAATCACCTGTTACCTTAATATACTCCTTGTTATCAATAAGAAAGGCTCTCAGCATGGTGTCATAGCGAGAGTTTAATTAATCGAATGTTATGGCTTGATACTTCATTAGTTCACTTGAAAATTATCAGACCAACGAGTTTTTTTTCATCAAAAGTAAAAAGAAATTATACAAAAGTAAAAGTCCGTTACGCCTGCAATAAAAGTGTAACAATATATTTCTTTCGAAAAAAAACTTCATTTTTCACTAATTTGAGTTTAATTAAATAAGATATAAAAGCTTATGTTTAAGTACTAATTACATTCATTATATTGGTCAAATGTTCAATAAACACGGTAGCTTGAGAGAATTATATTGCACCATAAATTAATGGTTACTCATTAACTAAATATATAGATAACTATAATTTACAGCATGATATATCATGAGAGCGCTTACATTTTTTGTGGGAATATAGTGAACATATTTTGATTGAAAAACATACGATTATGGTTGGTTTATTTTCCATTTCGCTGATGTCGTTTAAGTCGAAAAAAATTGTATTGGACAAAGCTAAGCTCTAAATATATCTTACAAATCGGATTTTTAGCATGATCTATATCATGTTTATAGCATATAGCTATATATCTGAATTATAGGGAATAAGGAAGTTACCGTATATGTTTACATTACCCGAAAAATTAACAATTTCTCACGTAGATGATTGTAAAGCCTCGCTATTAATAGAAATTCAGCACCAAGATGTTATCGAGATTGATGATAGTAATGTTCAACAGATAGATACGTTAGGTATCCAATTACTTCTTGCTGCAGTCAAATTCATAATATCTCAAAACAAACAACTCATTTGGCAACCCCAATCTTTAGTTATCAAACAAGGTATTAAGCAGTTAGGGATTAACGAAGCTGTTTTAAACCAGTATTTGTCAGGCTAGCATTGTGTTGTTTATATTTATTTTATAGGAAAGAAAATGTCAAAAATTTTAGTGGTCGACGACTCCAACTCTATACGCGATATGGTTAGTTTTACATTGAAAAGTGCAGGCTATGAAACGGTTGAAGCTAAGGATGGTCAAGATGGTCTTTCTAAGGCTAAAACGAATAGATTTGATTTAGTTATTTCTGATGTCAATATGCCGATTATGGATGGTATCGCTTTATGTGGCGAACTAAGAAAATTAGCGTCTTTTAAATTTACGCCAATTTTAATGTTAACCACTGAGAGTTCAGCTGATATGAAAATGCGTGGAAAATCGGCTGGGGCTACTGGCTGGTTAGTCAAACCATTTAACCCCGAAAAATTACTTGCCACCATTAAGCGCGTTATACGGTAACTTACTATGAGTATTGATCTCTCTCAGTTTATTCCTAGCTTTTTGGAAGAAAGTTTCGAAGGGCTTGAGTTGATGGAATCAAGTCTACTCACTTTGCAGCAAGGTGATGATGACAGCATTAATGCAATTTTTAGAGCCGCTCACTCCATTAAAGGTGGGGCTGGAACCTTTGGCTTTAATCAGGTAACCGAATTTACCCATTTGGTTGAAACGTTACTGGATGAAATGCGAAATGGCCAAAGAAATATTGTTCAGTCAGAGATCGAGCTGTTATTAGTTTCTGTTGATTGCTTGGGCTTTCTTCTTAAAGCGATTCGTGATGAAGAGTCTTGTGAAAACAGTAAAATAGTTGAAACCGCTAAATTGCTTGAATTGGCGTTACAAAAGCAAGAAACAGAAGCTACAGTGACGAATTCAGAGGAAGACTACACGCTTCCTATTTGGTTAATAACTTTTATCCCTGAACCACACTTAGTACAAACCGGCAACGATCCGCTGTTATTATTTAATGCCTTGGCTGAATTAGGTGAACTGACGCTTCAAGCCGACTGTAAAGAGCTACCTAGCTTATTAGGACTTGACGCTGAAACATTACATTTAACTTGGACGTTATCTCTTAAAACGTCAGCGAATGAAGACGAGATTAAAGAAGTTTTTGAATGGGTTGAAGACGAGTGTAAACTTTCAATTATTCAGCAACAACTTGATATTGTTGAAAATAAATTAACGAACAGCCCATTGGTTGAAGAAGTAAATAAAGCGCCGCTGATTAAAACTGCGCCATCTCCTACAGTGGTTAATTCTCCAGAAAAATCAACTCAAAAATCGAAGAGTGAAACTGGCTCAATACGTGTGGGTGTTGATAAAGTTGATAGTTTAATTAATTTAGTCGGTGAACTTGTTATTACTCAGTCAATGTTGTCTGAACTAGGTAATGATTTTGAAATGTCAAAACTTACCCGTTTAACGAATGGCTTAGAGCAACTGTTACAAAATACCAAAGAACTTCAAGAAAGTGTCATGCGTATTCGCATGTTGCCTATTAGTTTTGTTTTTAACCGGTTCCCTCGGTTAGTTCATGATTTATCAAAGAAAACAGACAAAGAAGTAACGCTAGTTATTAATGGCGAGCAAACTGAGTTAGACAAAACGGTCATGGAACAAATAGGTGACCCTTTAGTGCACTTGGTCAGAAATGCAGTTGATCATGGTATCGAGTCTAAAGAAACTCGAATTGCCAATGGTAAGTCTGAAGTGGGCACCATTACCTTGGCTGCTTATCACCAAGGTGGCAATGTTGTTATTGAGATCAATGATGACGGCGGTGGAATTGATCGCCAAGCGGTTTTTGATAAAGCCGTAGAAAAAGGTTTAGTTGATACCAGTAACACCTTAAATGAAAACCAAGTATTTGATTTGATCTTTGAGCCAGGATTTTCTACGGCAAAAGAGCTTAGTGATATTTCTGGGCGTGGTGTTGGTATGGATGTAGTTAAAAAGAACATTCAATCATTGGGCGGTAGAATACAAGTTCAATCAGAGCAAGGGAAAGGTAGTCAATTTAAAGTATATTTACCACTTACACTGGCTATCTTAGATGGGCAATTGGTGAAGGTAGGTAGAGAAGTTTATATTATCCCACTGATCACTATTGTTGAATCCTTACAAGTTAAAGAGCAACTCATTAATCGAGTTTCTGGCGATATGGTTTTATATCGGCTACGTGAAGATAACGTGCCGATTATCCCCATTTATCAATTGTTTGATATCCCTGCAGACAACAAAGAATTAAGTAATGCATTATTAGTCGTTGTTGAAGCTGACGGACAGAAAGTCGGTTTGATGGTCGATGACTTATTAGCACAGCAGCAAGTTGTAGTAAAAAGCCTTAACGATAACTACCAACAGGTTGAAGGTATTTCAGGAGCGACTATTTTAGGTGATGGTTCAGTTGCAATGATCTTAGATGTTCCAGGGATGATAACGATGGCGCTGAAAAGAGCACAAAGACAACAATCAAATGAAAAAGCTAGCAAGAAAAAAATTGAAACTGAGGTGTTGGCTTAATGAATATTCAATCATTAGTTGATGAAGTGCCTGTTGAAGGTGAGTATTCAATGGAAGGTATTGATTTTATTTCTAGCGGTGAGCAATTTCTGACTTTTTTACTCGCACAAGAACAATATGCAGTTAATATTTTGTGTGTCGAAGAAATTAGAAGCTGGGAAAACCCAACCAAAATCCCCAATGCCCCTCACTATGTTAAAGGCGTCATTAATATGCGCGGTATTATTGTGCCCATTATTGATTTACGCCTTAAATTTGATATTGGCGAAGCCATTTATTGCGAAACTACCGTTGTTGTTGTACTTACTGTCGTGAATGACGATAAATCACGGACCATAGGGTTTGTTGTGGACGCGGTCTCTGATGTGTTGAATGCCGAAGAAAATGAGATAAAAAAGGCGCCCGCTTTTGGTGGTTGTGTACCGCAAGAATATATAGCAGGTCTAGTCAACGTAGCAGATAACGTCGTCACTGTGTTAAATGTTGTTGCTTTGCAAACTATTGAAGCACACCAGTTAGGCTAATAAAGGAGTATTTTATGGACATAGAACAAGAATATCTCACCTTTATATTAAGTGGTGAAGAATTTGGTGTTGATATTTTATGTGTGCAAGAAATTCGAGTATGGAGTTCGGTGACTAAGTTGCCAAATAAGCCTGATTATATCAAAGGAGTTATTAACCTACGTGGCATCATTATTCCCATTATTGATTTACGTCAGCGTTTTGGCCAAGAACCACTCCCTTATAACGAAAAAACAGTCACTATTATTTTGCGTACCAAAGATATCGCTAATCCAATGGTGGTCGGCATAGTCGTCGATGCTGTATCCGAAGTTTATAAGTTTGATAAAAGCTCAATTCGTAAAGCACCTAAATTCGGCCATAAAATTGACGGCTGTTTTTTAGATGGCTTAGCTTCGGTAGATGAGAAGCTTATTATTTTACTTAATAGCCAGGCACTGTTAGATCAAAGTGAATTATATCAAGTTGATTAAAAAGCCATTGCGATTACCTGAAATACAGACCGCAAGAACATAGTGAACAACAGTTAACCACATGATTTTAATTTAAAACTTAATTTAGATAATTATATTATTAAGGTGTCACTGGCGTAAAAGTTTTAGTAAGAAGTGATGCGTAGAGAGTTTGCCTAAATAAAAAGGCAAGGCTATTAGAAATTACTATTTGTTGAGCAACATAGTCAGGGAAACGTTGTCCGTTTCATTGACATAAAAAGACAACATTCAATCGGAAGGAAAAAACGAAAATGAGCCAAGGTACAGAAAGTTCAGTTGAACAAGCTAAGGAATTGCAATTTGCAGATATGTTAGCTCAGATGAATGCCATCAATAAAGTGCAAGCAATTATAGAGTTTGATATGGACGGTACCATTTTGACCGCCAACGATAACTTTTTAAATACCTTAGGTTATACCTTGGACGAAATCAAAGGACAGCATCATAGCTTGTTTGTTGAACCAGAATTTAAAGTCAGCGTTGAATACCAAGCATTTTGGGACAAGTTAAAGCGTGGAGAGTTTGAATCCAAAGAATATAAGCGATTAGGTAAAGAAGGAAAGGAGGTGTGGATACAAGCATCTTACAACCCGATCTTAGACGCTAATGGTAAACCCCACAAAGTAGTAAAATTTGCGACAGATGTTAGCGCACAAAAAATGCAATATGCTGACTTTACTGGGCAAATTGATGCCATTGGTAAATCACAAGCGGTAATCGAATTTAACATGGACGGTACCATTTTAAACGCGAATGAAAACTTCTTAACCACGCTTGGTTATAGTTTGGAAGAAATTCAAGGGCAGCATCACAGCTTATTTGTTGAGCCAGAATTTAAAATTAGCCATGAATATAAAGCATTTTGGGACAGTTTAAACCGTGGGGAATTTGAGTCCAAAGAATATAAACGTCTCGGTAAAGGCGGTAAAGAAGTATGGATCCAAGCGTCATACAACCCGATTTTCGATTTAAACGGTAAACCTTTTAAAGTGGTTAAATTTGCCACGGAAGTCAGCGCACAAAAATTAATGCAAGCCGATTTTTCCGGGCAAATCGACGCGATTGGCAAGTCACAAGCTGTGATTGAATTTAACATGGACGGGACCATTTTAAACGCTAATGAAAATTTCTTAACCACGCTTGGTTATAGCTTGGAAGAAATTCAAGGCCAGCATCACAGCTTGTTTGTTGAGCCAGAGTTTAAAGTCAGCCATGAATATAAGGCATTTTGGGACAGTTTAAATCGCGGCGAATTTGAGTCGAAAGAATATAAACGCCTAGGTAAAGGCGGTAAAGAGGTGTGGATTCAAGCATCTTACAATCCGATTTTCGATTTAAACGGCAACCCCTTTAAAGTGGTTAAATTTGCCACTGAAGTTAGTGCACAAAAATTAAAACAAGCTGACTTTTCTGGACAAATTGCCGCTATTGGAAAATCACAAGCTGTGATTGAATTTAACATGGACGGCACTATTTTAACCGCCAATGAAAATTTCTTAACTACGGTTGGTTATACTTTGGAAGAAATTCAAGGGCAACATCACAGCTTATTTGTTGAGCCAGAATTTAAAATTAGCCATGAATATAAAGCCTTTTGGGACAATTTAAACCGTGGCGAATTTGAGTCGAAAGAATATAAACGTCTTGGTAAAAACGGTAAAGAAATCTGGATACAGGCGTCATATAACCCAATTTTCGATTTAAACGATAAGCCATTTAAAGTCGTGAAACTTGCTACCGACGTTAGTGCACAAAAATTAATGAATGCCGACTTTTCTGGACAAATTGATGCAATTAGCAAGTCACAAGCGGTAATTGAATTTAACATGGATGGCACCATTTTAACCGCTAATGAAAACTTTTTAGCAACACTTGGTTATACCTTGGAAGAAATTCAAGGGCAGCATCACAGCTTATTTGTAGAACCAGAATTTAAAATTAGCCATGAATATAAAGCCTTTTGGGACAGTTTAAACCGCGGCGAATTTGAGTCGAAAGAATATAAACGTCTTGGAAAAGGCGGTAAAGAAGTGTGGATACAAGCATCTTACAATCCGATTTTCGATTTAAACGGTAAGCCCTTTAAAGTGGTGAAATTTGCTACTGATGTCAGTGCACAAAAAATGTCTACTGCTGACTTCTCTGGGCAAATTGACGCGATTGGTAAATCACAAGCCGTGATTGAGTTTAATATGGACGGCACTATTATTGACGCCAATGATAACTTTTTAAATGCAGTGGGTTATAGCTTACGTGAGATCCAAGGGCAGCATCATAGTATCTTTGTTGAACCTAGCTATAAAACAAGTACAGAGTATCAGCAATTTTGGGAACAGCTTAATCGTGGGGAGTTTGACAGTAACGAATACATGCGTATTGGTAAAGCTGGCAAGGAAGTCTGGATCCAAGCATCTTATAATCCTATTTTTGACTTAAACGGAAAACCTTTCAAAGTAGTCAAATATGCCACTGATATTACCGCACGTAAAAACGCTATAGCGCAAATTAAAGAAACTTTACTGACCATGTCGAAAGGTGATTTATCTCAGCCGATTGATAATGAACTCGATGGTGAATTTAGCATTATCGGTGACTCAATAAATGAGTTTATGGGTGTATTAAACGATATGGTTACGGATATCCGTAGTGCATCAACCAACGTTTTTGATTCAGCGCGTGAAATTGCAGAGGGTAATAATGAGTTAAGTCATCGAACGGAGTCACAAGCGTCAAGCTTAGAAGAAACCGCTTCTGCGATGGAAGAGTTAACGACTACGGTACAACAGAATACTGAAAACGCGACTCAAGCAAGTAAACTTTCAGTCTCTGTTATGGACAAAGCCAGTAACGGTGGTGCTGTAGTCCGAAATGCGATTACCGCGATGAGCGACATCAATAGATCAAGTAAAAAAATTGCCGATATTATCAGTGTTATTGATGAAATTGCCTTTCAAACTAATTTACTTGCACTTAACGCCGCTGTGGAAGCTGCAAGAGCTGGAGAGCAAGGCCGTGGTTTTGCTGTTGTTGCTGCCGAAGTTCGTAACTTAGCGCAGCGTTCAGCAGGCGCCGCTAAAGAGATCAAAGGGTTAATTAATGACAGTGTTGAAGCTGTTGGACAAGGAACCAAACTGGTTGATGAAACAGGGCAAACGTTCACTGAATTAGTTGCGGCCATCGAAGATGTTGGAAAAATGATTGCTGATATTGATAGTGCAGGCAAAGAGCAATCAGCAGGTATCGGTGAAGTTAGTGCTGCTGTAAGTCAAATGGATCAAATGACACAGCAAAATGCTGCATTGGTTGAAGAAGCTGCTGCATCAAGTAAGTCTATGGAAGAGCAGTCACAAGCACTGTTAGATCAAGTTGCTTTCTTTGATACCGAAGGAGAGGAAGAAGAACTTGCGCCAGTAGTGCGTAGACAAACACGAAGAAGAGCTCGACCTTCGGCTCGTGCAGATTCTCGTCAAACAGTCGCTAGGCCACCGAGTCAACGTCGACGTACTAGAGCTCGCACAGAAACAGATCATGAATGGGAAGAATTTTAGGCTAAATAGGTGAACCAAGAACGTGAACAATCATATAGTTTAAGCGATAACGATTTTGACTTTATTTGCCAATATACCTATGAGCTAACAGGGATCGTATTAAGCCAAAAAAAGCGCGAAATGGTTTATCGTCGGCTGACTCGAATTATTCGTGAACGAAAGTTACCCTCGTTTACCGCTTATTGTGATTTGCTAAAACAAAAAGCTGTGCAGGAGCAAAGTTATTTTATTAATAAGATAACCACTAACCTAACCAGCTTTTATCGTGAATCACATCATTTTGACTATTTGCTTCAGCATGAACTACCCCGACTATTGCAAAAGGGACTATTTAAAGACCGGATAAGGATATGGTCGTGTGCTAGTTCTACCGGTGAAGAGCCCTATAGCATAGCTATGAGCTTAATGGAAAGTCTAGGACACAGGATCTCGCACAATGATGTGAAAGTATTAGCGACCGATATTGACAGTAATGTATTAGCTACAGCGAAGAAAGGAGTTTATGAAACACGAAAAATTGATGAACTGCCAATTAAGCTTCAGCAAAGGTATTTTCAGAAGGGGCTTGGTGAAAATGCTAATCATGTAAGGGTTAACCCTAGGCTTCGCGAGTTGATCACTTTCAAAGAATTAAACTTGTTGGACGAATGGCCCATGAAAGGCCTTTTTGATGTGATTTTTTGTCGCAATGTCATTATTTATTTTGATAAAACCACGCAAGAGCAATTATTTGCACGCTTATATGAAACATTGAAACCTGGCGGGCTGCTTATTTTAGGGCATAGCGAAAATTTAGGCAGTTATCAGCAATATTTTGACAATGTTGGTCGTACTATTTTTAGAAAACCTACAGTTAACACTTAAAGGAAGTTCAGGGTATGAATTTGGCTCGTCACAACCATAGTCAATTAAATAAGTGTTTGGAAAGCTGTTTAGCTGAATTTAAACAAATTAACCATTACTGGGATGAACAGCGTCAATCGGTAATCGCGAAGATATTGCCCGGTGAGTTTTATATGACTAAGGGGCGAGTGACAATCGCTACTACTTTAGGTTCATGTATATCTGCATGTATTTGGGACAGCAAACTTGGCATTGGCGGCATGAATCACTTCATGTTGCCTATGACGGATAAAGCGGTGCATGAGGTAGATTGGGCGCAACGAGGTATTGCTTCTGACGCGACGCGTTATGGTAACTTTGCTATGGAGCACCTTATTAATTTAATTTTAAAACATGGTGGTCAGCGGCGATATTTGAAAGCAAAGATTTTCGGTGGCAGTAAAGTATTTCATCAAATGTCTAATGTGGGCGAAAAAAACATTATGTTTGTAAAGAATTATTTAGCCATGGAAAATATTACCTTAGTTGATGCTGATATAGGTTCAGTGTACCCAAGAAAGGTGATTTTTGAACCTTTCTCAGGCAGAGCATTCGTTAAGAAATTAGATAGCTTGCATAACGACACGATAAGTCGTCGTGAAAGTGATTATGGTTACAAAATAGAGCGTAACAATGTTGAAGGCGACATTGAACTATTTTAGCTAATCAACGGTAAGCACAAACAAAGAGGATATAAAGGATGTTTAGTCCTAGTACTATTGGTTTTACAACAAGTTATTGTCAATTAATTTTATGGGTGTCAGATGCTAAATAATCAACAGCTATTATTATGGTTAGCTATGGTATGTGCCACATTAATCGCAATTGACCTCATGTTTATCAACTCTATGTTGTTACCTTTATTGTCGGCGATTGTTGTCATGGGGGTTTTAACCATATTGTTAGTGCAAGCTCGAAGTTCTGCTAAAGAGGTTATACAAGCAAAATTGGAGTTCATTGAGCATAAAGTTGACAAAGCAGAGCTTAATGAAATGTTTTTTCAATTAAATGAAGTGCTCAGCCAACAAGTACGCATTATCGAAACAGAAATAGACCGAACCATGGATTTAGTTGGCGAAGCAGTAAAAGGGATATCGGGAAGTTTCAAATACTTACAGAATTTTACTAACGAACAGCAGTTGATGGTTAATGCTGTTAACGAGCATAACAACAGTATCGGCGAACAAGAAGATAGCACGCTTGAAACTTTTGTTTTGAATTCACGAAATACCCTAGAGGACTTTGTTGATACTATTCTTCACTCTAATAAACAAAGCACTGAAATTATGTCATTTACCGACCAAGTGGGTGATCAGTTTGATGTTATATTTAAGTTGTTAGAACAGGTTGAAAGCTTAGCCAGCCAGACTAATTTATTAGCACTTAATGCTTCAATTGAAGCGGCCAGAGCTGGTGATGCAGGCCGAGGCTTTGCTGTTGTTGCTAATGAAGTTAGGGCGTTATCAGTCAGCTCTACTGAGCTTAATAGTATCATACGAGAAGAAACAGCCAGTGCAAGAAACATTATAAAACAACTACGTCAATCAGTAGAGTTGATGATGTCAGCTGATATGACATCAACGGTGAAAGCAAAAGAAAGATTCACCGTCATGATGGATCATGTTAGTGATGCAAATAAGAAAACTAGACTTGTTGTTGAAGAGCTTACCGTATTAGCGCCGCAAATTACCGATAAAGTTAATTTAGGGGTTCGCTCTTTACAGTTTGAAGATTTGACTTACCAAACCCTTGACTCCCTTAAAATCAACATTTCAAATATTTACGACATTAGCGCTGAATTAAATAGCTTTGAGGACCATAACAAGTTCGATGTGACAGCTCAGCTGATAAAAATGCAACAACGTTGTAAAGATATGGTGAAGCAAGTAAATATTGTTGACCAAGAGCGCAGTGTTTGCCAATCAACGATGGATGAAGGAGAAATCGAACTATTTTAGTCCGCGTATTATCGCCGGAATAATAGAGATAAGACTTTGATAGACAATAGTAAGAATTTTTAGATAGAGAAAGCCAATTATCTGTATTGGCTGTTAACTTTAGTTTACCAATAAAACAAGTAATCTATTTGTTTTTTGACCTTAATGTTGCAATAGCTAACTACAAGACAACCTTTGATATGTATTAATCGGTATTTTATTTTCCATTTAAACAATCACGAAATTCTTGATATGAATATAATAAAATCAAAAAATATCTAATGTGTGAAGTGAATGTCTAGATGTGCAGCTCAGTTTTTAGAAGTAAATAATAGGTACAGTTATTGTCTAATATTCACTCCTTTCGCTAAGCGTAAGTTACGCAGTGATGATCAAAAAACACTACACTTATCGCAATATATAGACGCTTGAAAAATTTAAAATGCAGATATCAATATAACGTTCAAGCACAAACCGAACTAATAATTATTGCATTATTGACCTCATGAGTTTCATAAATTTTAACACTAACTATATCCTTAAATAAATGGTCTCATTCCAACTTATTCAGCGATATATTTTCTGGTGGTTTCGCAAGTGCTGTTACGCTAAAATGACATACACTAACAAGGAGTTAACGTGATTGAAGTAAAAGATTTGTGTTTTAGCCGTAATGATGGCGACAACCAACAAAACATTTTAAATCAACTTAATTTGTCTGTACCTGCAGCACAACACCTCGCATTACTTGGTGATAGTGGTTCAGGTAAAACTACTTTTTTGCATATTTTAGCGGGCCTGCTGCAAGCCGATAGTGGTTCGGTAAGTGTTAATAATCAAGAACTCTCATCGCTTAATCAAACAGAACTTGCGCTTTATCGCCGTAAAATAGGACTAATATTTCAGCATTATCAATTACTTGATTGTTTAACCGTAAAGCAAAATATTTTATTTCAGCATAAGTTAAATTATCCAAAGCAAGAGGCTAAAGAATTTGAGCATCTCGTCAATGAACTAGGCCTGCAAAGCAAGCTCGATGCATTACCTCATCAACTGTCTGGTGGCGAGCAACAAAGAGTCGGCATCGCAAGAGCCTTACTTAATAGACCTCAGATCATTTTTGCTGATGAACCAACCGGTAACTTAGATCAAAAGCGATCGCATCAAGTGGTTAAACTACTTACCGAGTTATGTAGTGAGCGACAAATCAACCTAGTTATGGTGACGCATAGTCACCAATTAACGGATTACTTTGATCAGGTTAAAGTACTAAGAGATGGCTGTTTTGAATGATTTTATTAATGAAATCAAACTGATTCTAGGCACCCATTTAGCGTTTTATCGAAGACACCCTTGGTTAATAGCCTTGTTTTTTCTAGGATTTAGCTTAGGTAGTGCCTTACTAACCGCAATTTCTGGGCTTAATCAAGAAGCCAATACACGTTATCAAAATTCCTCAGCGTTAATCAATAATCCCGTCACTCATTTAATTAAACCCCTCACGGGAAAACACTATATTGATGGTAATATATGGCTCAGTTTACGCCAGCATGGTTTTATAAATGCACAACCTGTTTTACGCGGTAAATTAAAAATCGATAAAGGGCAAACACTTGCCATTCAAGGTGTCGATACTTTGTTGTGGTTAAACAATACCCAGTACAAACAAAGCGATGAAAATGCAGGTAAAACGACGCCACACTTTTCCCTTTCTACCTTGTTAGTCGACTCGCAATTTACTGAACGCATTGACACAAAAGAGGGCAGCCAAGCGCAATTTGTGCTCCAAAATGGTCAACATCAACCAGACATTAGCTGGGCCGATGGTATCGGGCTTTGGGCAATTACTGACCTTGCCAATGCTGATTATTTATTAGATGCGAAAGGGCAGCTCAGCTTTATTGAACTCTCGCATGTTAGCGAGCAACAACTTACAAAAATAAAACAGCTGATTGCGGGACAAGCACAGCTCATTGATGCAAAACAACAATCATTCGATGTTTTGTCTGAAGCCTTCTTTTTCAATCTCACCGCACTTGCCATGCTCGGTTATATTGTTGCTGCATTTTTGAGTTTTAACGCGATAAAACTTACGCTAACGGCACGAAAAAAGTTATTAAAACAAATGCAGCTATTAGGCTGCACTAAACTAAATATTCAACTGAGTCTTACGGTTGAACTTATTCTTGTAAGTGTTTGTACGGCGTTTTTAGGTACCTTAGGAGGTTACTTAATTGCCAATGCATTAGTGCTTGATGTTAATCGAACTTTGGTGGGGCTATATCAACTCGATAAAGCACTTGTTATCAATTGGCAATGGTCAAATGTAATATTGGGTTTTGCTCTTAATATATCCGCATTAGCGGTGATATTGTTAGCGCAAGCCAAGCAAGTTGCCAATAAAGTGCAACTTATATTTTACGGCTTATTGGCCAGTTCATTCGCAGGGCTAATTTGGTTACTTAACTATGCAACGAACGAATACCAGGCATTACTTTTGTGTTTTACGCTGTTGATGTTGTTTATTTTGCTCGTGCCTAAAGCACTATCCGGTGTGGTTTCAATACCTGCCAACATGAATAATCCGTTAACACAATGGCTTCATGCCGATACGCGATTTCATATAAAAGACCTTCATATTGCCATTATTGCAATCTTAGTCGCCCTTGGTAGTGCTATAGGTATGCAAATTATGGTGAAAAGCTTTAGTCAAACGTTAAATGCACACCTTGAAAAGCAATTAAGTGCGGATATTTATTTACGTTCCGAAAAGCTCGATAGTCACTTAAGGAAAACGCTCAGTAACTTGTCGGAAGTTGAAAAATTAAGCATCTATATGCAAAGTGAAGGTAAGGTAAAAAATGTTCCTGCGCACCTTGCAAGCTTTGGTGAAAGCTTTGCACATTATCAGCATATTTCACTGACATCAGGTTTACCCATTAGTCCTAAAAACTTCACGGACAAAGGGTGTTTGGCTAATGAACAAAGCCAAATTAAATTTGGTTTTTCGTTAGATAATGTGGTGGTATTTGAGCAAAACTCAACTAAATTTAGCTGTCGTATAACAGGCTTTTTTTATGATTATGGTAACCCAAGTATTTCGTTACTCACGCTGGAAAAACGGCAAAAAACAGCACCATTAAACAGCGAAACTTTTGGTTATTCCATTCGCCTAAATAATAGTACTAGCGTTGCGGCTTTTAGCGAGCGTTTAATTAACGAGTTTAAACAAGACAGCACAAAAATTTTGCCTAATAAACGCTTTAAAAAAATTGCCAATGCTTTATTTGAAGACACCTTTGTTGTCACCAAAGCACTGAACGGCTTTATACTCGCCATTGCGTTGTTAAGTCTGTGTACCAGCCTGTTAAGTTTAAGTGTTAATCAATTAAAGCAATTGACAATATTACGTAACTTAGGCGTAACACAGCAACAATTATTAACCATGAAGTTGCTACAAACTGCAGGTGTGGTGTTATTTACCGCATTATTTGCTGTCCCGCTTGGCTTTGCACTTGGCTTTGCGTTATTAAAGTTTGTCATGCCGATTGCCTTTGGCTGGACCATTCACTTTAGTTTAGATTTACCCAGTTTATTATTAACCTGTCTAACCTTAATTGGCGTATCAGTTTTGTGTGCATATTTACCTATTCGAAAATTAACAAACTTAGAAAGCAGGGAGTTGTGATCTCGTGATAGAAAGGCAAATGTTGAAAAAATCATCACTCACTTGGCTTGTTTTAATGTTATTGGCCTTTGTATTGTGCGCTTGTCAGCCTGAGGAGAAAAAAGCAACACCGGCTAGTTTGCAAGTGGCCATTGGCGAACCAGTAACAAGGGGGACTGTATTAGAGTTCCCAAAGGATCATGGTATTCATGTTGAACAAGGTATTGAATGGTGGTATTTAACCGCTAATTTACAAAGTGACACTGGCGAAACTTTCGGTGTTCAATGGACGCTTTTTCGCACATCAATGCCGAGTAAAGTTGAGTCGAAATGGTGGGATAACAATCTCTATTTTGCCCATTTTGCCATGCAGAACAAACAAGAGCATGTAGCATTTGAACGTTTTTCACGAGCAAACCAAGCTAAAGTGACTAGCATGCCGTTTAGTGCGCGTATTGATGATTGGCAATTGAGCAGTATCAATGATGAATTTTTGCCACTCAACCTAAAAGCAGCACATGAAAATTACGAAATTTCGTTAATACTCAACGACAGCCCAATAATATTACATGGCGACAAGGGTTACAGCCAAAAAACACAAAGTGGCCATGCATCTTATTACTTTAGTTATCCATTTTTACAGGTAAAAGGTAGTCTAACTTTTGCTGGAAAAACACATAAAGTCATAGGTAATGCATGGTATGACAGAGAATGGTCCGCTAGTTTACTCGATAAAGAACAACTCGGTTGGGATTGGTTCAGCCTAGTTGACTCCCAATCGGACAGTCAATTAGACACTTCATCAGAAAAGCGCGGACTAATGCTGTTTTGCATTCGAGGAAGCGAGAGCCTTTATGATTATTGTAGTGGAACTCGCATAGCGGCCAATGGTGAAACAGTTGATATTCCAAAAGAAGATATTAAGCTATCTGTCATTGAAACTGTGACATT
>MAAB01007526.1_pt1 | contig 22105 bp, 21 predicted proteins | sample 1115991 | NCBI WGS metagenome assembly MAAB01 (sample SAMN04961124, study PRJNA320927) | seawater metagenome | isolation source: sample BD02T18 sea water enriched with oil for 18 days | place: USA:Gulf of Mexico | collected 2013-07-27
ATAAATCTTATTTTTAAATCTTTTAAAATCTGCATTGAAGTGTTTGACAACTCATCATTGTTTGCAACACAAACAATTTCATAATTTTTATCTAACAAAAACTCAATGAGATTTCTTCTAAAGTTTGTAATGGTAAAAAGAACATTCGCACTAATAATGATTTTATTTTTTTTCATAATTTTAATTGTTTTTCCCATTCATATGCACTATTACAAATTAATTCTAAATTATTATACTTAGGAACCCATTTCATTTTTTCTTGTATTTTATTATTATTTGCAATTAAAGTTGATGGGTCTCCTATTCTTTTTTCACCGTGATTCACATCAAAAGAAACCTTACTTACATTTTGCATGGTGCTAATAACTTTTTTAACAGAGTAACCTTGTCCGTATCCTATATTAAAGATATCACTGCTGTGATTGTCCAAGTATTTCATTGCTTGGATATGTGCCATGGCAACATCATCCACATGGATATAATCCCTAACACAGGTTCCATCTTCAGTTGGATAATTATCTCCAAAAATACTCATACTTTTTCTTTTTAAACTTGCACATTCAGATGCTATTTTAATTAGATGGGTTGCATTTGGAAAGCTCTGTCCGATTTGAGGAAGTACTTTTCCAACAACCTTATTCATATCTGCACCAGCAACATTAAAATATCTAAAAATTACGTATTTAAATGCTTGATTTGTCTCAGCTACATCTTTAATGATGGTTTCACACAAGAGTTTGCTTTTGCCATAAGGATTTATCGGATAAGTAGGATGATTTTCATCTATACCCGAACTCATTATATTTTTAGGTTCACCATATACGGATGCAGTTGAACTGAATATAAATTTCTTGATTTTATACTCAATAGCGCAAGAAACTAAATTAGCAGTATTAACGGTATTATTCATATAGTACTTTAATGGATCAATAACAGATTCAGTGACAATAATACTTGCTGCAAAATGCATAATAGTGTGAATATCATTTTTTTGAAAAATTTTCTCAATTTTATCTGTGTTTTTCAAATCTTCATTAATAAATTTAAATTTTTTAATTTTACTTAGGGTATCAAGTGCATTTTGATTTCCCGTACTTAAATTATCAATAATAATGATATCTTCATTTTGTGCTAGAAGTTCTTTTGCAACATGACTTCCTATATAGCCTGCGCCACCTGTGATTAATATCATACTTTAAATTTAGCCTTTAACAAAGTTTCATATAATTTTTCATATTTATCAATAATATAGCTAATATCATATTGTTCATTAATTACATTAAATAAAGATTCTGCTCTTATTTCAGCCTCTGCATAATTTTGGAGAACATTAATCATAGACTTTTCAAAATTTACTAGTTCAGTAGGATATCCAGTTTCATCAGTAATGAGGGCGGTAATACTTCCAACAGGAGTACAAATCACAGGTAACCTACTTGCACCAGCTTCAAGAATTGCTATTGGTAAACCTTCCCAAAGTGATGGCATAAGTAAACAATGAGAACTATTTAAAAGTTGAGGAATATCACTTCTATGTCCAAGTAACTTAACAATATTTGCTAAATTAAAATTATCAATAGATTTTTCTAATTCATTTTTTAAGTATCCCTCTCCAACTATTAATATTTGAAAGTCAAATTTTTCTTGTAGTTTATTTGCAATTTCAATTAAAAACTTGTGATTTTTAACCGGAAACAACCTCCCAATAGCAATAAATGTAAACTTCTTATTTTTAACCATAGTTAGATTGTAATTTGTGACCTTAATTCCATTAGGTATAACCTTGTAATCTTTTTTGTAGAAATATTTCAAAGATTTTCTTGAAAATATAGTATCAACATTTCTAAATATCTTTAAAAAGAATACTAACACTTCTCTGAATTTTGAACCTATATTTGAATTATGTGATGTATAAATTATTTTTAAAGTTGGATTTAACATTTTAAGAACAGAAGCAATTATTATTGAATGTGTTAAATGGGCATGTATTATATCAATATTGTTTTTTTTGATAAAGTAATTTGATTGGCGAACTATTTGTATAAAATTAATAAAAGATTTAGATTTTTTTAAAATAGTTGTATGAATATTATGTTGTAAAAAATTACTTAGTAATTCGTCTTTTTTTGACATTCCTAAAACAAAAACATTAAACTTCTTTGAATTAGAATACGTAGCTAAGTCTAAAACAACTTTTTCGGCACCCCCAATTCCAAGACTAGTAATAAGATGGAGTATATTAATTTTTTTTTCATTATTTTCAGTTCTTATTCTTGCGCCCTTATTAAGATTTTGATAATTTTCAGTTAATTTTATTGTACAATTATTCACATTTTCATTATTGTAATTTTTTTTCCACACTTCAAGACTATATAGTGTCCAAAGTATTTTAGCTCTTTTCTCATCCGATATATTTATATTATTTTCTAATAACTTATTAATGAATCTTTTATCTACAAATTTATGACTAAAACAATTACCACTTAATAAATCATAAATATTTTCTTTTAAATCATTTTCAACCCAATTCCTGAGAGGTACTTCAAATCCTCTTTTAGGTTGAGAGATAAGATCCACAGGTAAATATTTTCTAGATAGCTCTCTAAGTATATATTTAGTAGTCATACCTTTGATTTTGAATTCATCTGCTAATCTTGGCGCAAACTCGAGCATATATTTACTCAAGAACGGACTTCTACCTTCAAGTGAATGTGCCATGGTAGCGATATCCATTTTTTTGAGAAGATCACTTTGTAAAATTAAGTTAAAATCCATATACAGGATTTTAGACAATTCAGATATATTTTTAGTCTCAATTTTATTTATATAAGAATCCATTTCAATACAAGTATTATTTTTCTCAAAATTATAAATATCTTCAAAGATATCATTGGTTGCACTGTTATAAAAATCCAATCCACTTTTAGATGACATTGCCAAAAGTCTTGTTGCATAATTATATATGGATTGTTTATTATGTGACTTGGGAAGTATTTTGGATAAAAATGAAAAATATGATGCAAACTTTACCCAATTGTTAGCGATGGGAACATATCGTCGATATCCACCAAAAATCTCATCTGCACCATCACCGTTGAGTATTACTGTCACATGTTTTTTCGCTTCTTGGCTCACATAATAACTGGGTATTGCACTGCTGTCCATAAATGGTTCACCATAATTGGCAAGTATTTTTTCTATATCATCTTTTAAATTCATGCTAATACTTAACTCATGATGTTGAGTATTGTATTTATTTGCCGTTAATCTGGCCAAGTGTGATTCATCAAAAGTACCATCAAACTTTACAGTAAATGTTTTTAACTTATTGACATATTGGCTTGCAACTGCCACAATTAAGGAGCTGTCAATACCACCACTTAAAAATGCGCCAACTTCCAAGTCTGAGGACAATAATCTGTCTTTTACACTTTTGTGTAAAATATTATCAAGTTCACTTTTTGCATAGTCAAAATCATATATTTTATCTTTTTGATAAAAATCTAAAATATCAAAATATTTTTGTTTTTTTATTTGTAAACTATCTATCTCTATTTCATAAATAAAACCAGGTTCACATTCAAGTACATTTTTATAAGGTGTTGCAGTTTTAAAGAAAAATCCGTTTCGAAGATACGCAGCAATTTCATTTTCATTTATCTCAAGATCTGGAATTCCAGATTTAATTGCATTTAACTCACTGGCAAACATCAAACTATTAGAAGTCGAATGTAGATATAGAGGTTTTTTTCCTGCTCTATCACGACTCAGTATCATTTTATTATTACTTTTGTCTAAAATTGCAAAGGCAAACATACCATCTATTAGTTCAAACATTTTATGTTTAAATTTAATATAAAGATACAGTAAGGTTTCTGTATCTGAATACGTGGTGAAGATAAAATCTTTTAAATATTTTTGTCTTAAATATTGATGATTATATATTTCACCATTGAAAACAATCACATAATTTTTAAACTCAAAGGGTTGATGTCCATGAGATACATCTTGTATTGATAATCTAGTATGAATCAAATGAGTATTATTATAACTATAGATATCTTGTTCATCAGGACCTCTATGAAATAAAGACTTTTTGATTAAATCAAGGTTTTTGTTATAATTTATTGTTCCTGCTATTCCACACATTTGTTTTAGTCCATTGAAGTAATTTTATTTTTATATTTAGCAAGATCTATTTTTGTTTTGTTCATAATCCATATTCCAAATAATGTTGTTGGAATATATTGTACCATATGAACTACAATTGCAAACCCTATTGCTTCTTCTTTGTTTATACCAAACAATCCCAAAGCAATCACATATCCCGCTTGTACAACTCCAAGTCCACCTGGGGTAGAGGGTATAGCCATACCAATGGCACCTCCAACAAAAACGATTATTATTTGTGACAGGTCAAGATTAAAATTAGTCTGATAAGTAATAAGATAATAAGAAGTCATAAAATAAGACATCCATAATAATAAACTATACGATGACACAACAAACCATTCTCCCAGGGAAAATCTGGCTAAGGTTTTTAACATATTAGAAAAGAATTTTTTCTTATTTTCAGGAAATTTCCTAAAAATAATCCCTAATACAATCTTCGGTTTAGATAATATCCCTACAAATAGTATAAGGCATATAAAACCAATGATTATCAATATATCAACATCAATAATCTCAAAGCTAAAAGACACAACAAACAACAAAAATGAGAGTATTAGCAAATCAAATAATCTTTCAGTAAACATTAAGGCAAGGGATTTACTTAAAGGATATGCTATTCTATCTTTTAGATAAAATAACTTTACGACTTCTCCGATTTTAAGAGGAGTAATATTGTTTACTCCAATACATAATAATACAGATTCAAATGATAGTCTAAATTGACATTTTTGTTTACTTAAATACATCCACCTATAAGTTAATATTAAAAAACCCAATAAGTATATTCCAAACAATATTATGATCCCAGTAAAATTATACTTGATAAATGACTGAATCAGTAGATTAAAGTCAACATCATAAGATATATAAAATATCGCAAGAATACTAATTAAATATTTAATGATTGTCATATTTAAAAATAGCTACTTCAAATAAAGGTATAGGGAAAATATACTTTGGTATAAATCTTTTATTTATTTCCTTGAAATTATTTTGTTTAAGAAAATCAATAACGTGTTTAGAACTGTGATAATGATCTGCTGGCTTTTGTTTATTAACAACCTTACGACCCAATTCATAAACCCAATTTTCCGTAGGTAGAGTCACAAGTAAAATGCCTCCAGTTCTCAAAAATTTATTAAAAAACTCTACAGGTTGTTTTAAATCAGAAAAATGCTCCAATACATCAGTAGCAATAATTAAATCATATTGCCCATCCATCTCATATGTGTTTATATCTTCATTAATTAAAGTCACATTGTCTATATTATAATATGATATAATATTTTTTGCTTCTTCTACGTCAAGATCAATAATAGAGACGTCAGTATAATAAGAAGATAGTGTTTTACAAAAAACACCACTTCCCCCACCAAAATCAAGCACCTTATAATCTTTGGTTGTATATTTTTCTAAATATTTAAAAGCATATTCTAATCTTTGCCAAAAAATATCCCTTGCCAAAGATAAAGGATGGGTATATATATTTCTTTCTTTATGGGGATCACTCAATTTTAAGAGAGTATCCCTATCAATTCTTACTTGCATTCATTCTCCTATACATTAAAGATATAATATTACTTGACAGTAAAATCATAAATAGTTCTAACGGCAGCCTATATCTCAATGAGGCTATAAATATCATATGTAAAAGTGTAAAATATAAAAATAATATATAAATAGCGCTTAATCTCTTAAAGTATTTTATATGTATAAAAATAGATGCTAAAAACAATATAAAAATAACACCATAACTAAGAAGACTTACCCATTTATAATACCCTCGGCTGAATTTTTCAGCATTTGGAATAATATTATAAAACCTTTTTAATTTTAATATCATAAGTTCTAAAAATCTGTCTGGATTGTTAATAATAAACTCTAACGCTTTTTCTTTAAAGACTCTATTTCTTTCTAATTCATCTTCAATAGATGAAATTTTAGTAAATTCTGCCACATTTACATCAATAATATCATTACCGCCATATTTATTTGAGGGGTTATTTCCTAAATATAATACTTTTCCACTACTGGTAGTAAATGGTACAAATTGATTAAATATTGAGTAGTTTCTAATCCACCAAGGAGACATTAGGATTATATAAAAGCCTAAAGAAAATGAAAATACTTTTAGGGTTCCTTTCAATTCATATTTATTCATTAAAAAAAACAATGCCAGTAATAAAGGGGGTAAAATGGACAATGTTCCTTTTACATAAATACTTAGTACTAAAAAAACATTGGCAAGTATAAAAGTTTTATTCAAAATAAAATCATTTTCATACCATTTGTATATATAGTAAAAAGACACAACCAATATAGTGTTAAATAAGGTCTCACTTAATAATAAAGCCTGATAATAGATAAAAAATGGGTAAAACAAAACAATTACAAAAGTTAAAAATGCACTAATTTTATCATCAAATATTTTTAGTGATATTTTATATAATAATACCGCTTGTAAAATAAGTAAAAGAGATTGAAATAATCTTACTGTAATAATAAGATCTCTTTCATTTCCTAAAATCGTATAAAAGGCTGAATATATTATTGCAGTAAGGGGCATTTCCCATGCTCTGTCTTTGAAATTCCAGAATTCACCTATTTGACTCATTTTTATAGCTTCGTTGATGAATCTTCCTTCATCTCCAAAAGTAACAGTAGTAGTTGAAAAATAATAGAAATTTATTATTTGATAACAAACAAACGCTATAAAAGCAACAAGAACTAGGTAATTTTTTTTTATAAAATTCATTTACTCACCATTTCATATAAAACTATATTATTATCTTCATATACAATTTCTAGACTATCAAACATATTATCTTTTTTAAATTGATGTTTATTTAATAAAAGAAATCCATTATACATTTTTTTTTCTTCAGATAAATAATCATAACGGTCATAAATTATTTTTTTCAAATCTTTTTCCATAATATTGCTTCCATAGTCATTTAATGACTGGTAAATTCCATCAATTTGATCATTTAAAAAAATTATATACTTAAAAGGCTCGTAATTTTTATGTCCTTTTATAAAAGTAAAATCAATTTTATTAATATGATCCAAGCTTTGATTTTTATCAATTTTATGTATTATAGATGCTCTAATATAATTATCTAAATTTTGTTCAACATTTCTTCTTATCTCACGTCCAGAAAAAGTAATATAATTATAATGATTGCTAATTGTACGTCCAGCCATGATAAATAAAGGGTCAAGGGTGAGAACTAATTTCCCTTTTACAAAAGGTTCTATTTTTTTGTATGAAGAATACATACTAATCTGCGTTGTTATATCTTTATTTTTAGTCAAAATATAACTATTTGCATAATTATTATTAGCTATAAGAAAAAGTGTAGATATAAATAAAATAATATAGACTACATATTTTCTAACAAATTGGATTTGTAAAGTGAAAAATATTATTGAAATCCACTGTAAAGGCTTCAACACATATATATCAATATGCCAATTTTCTATCTTATATCCTAAAATAACATTAAAATGATAACTACAGATACCTGCTAGATACATGACTATTAATATTTTAGATAATTTTTTTTGCTCAGCTTTTTGATAATTTATGTGTATGATATGAATTAATATAAATATCCCATTAATAACAAGTGTTTTAATATCAACACTTCTGTCAAAAATTAAAGTATATATAAAATCTGAATCATGAGACATGTTAAATTTACCTAATAGATACCATGCTAAAAAAAAGATATGATTTATTATTGTAGCAATAAATAACGTTTTGAAATATTTCTTTTCAAAAAAATAGACATATATAAGAGCAAAACTTAAAACATTAAATGTATAAAGTATGTAGTAGGGATAAGAAAAATTATTAATTAACGAAAAAATAATCAACGGAAGGAAAAAAACTTTTTTCTCTTTACATACAAAATTATATAAAAAGATAAAATATGTTAATAATATAAATAGCACGGTGGAGGGGGATTCTTGTCTAGCAATAGGAGGGAGAAACCATTGGTTATTTAAATCAATAAAAAGTGGTTTTAACATAATATAAGTCGTCGGACCGTATCCAAATGTAATTAGCATCAATAGGGATGCAGATATAGAAAAATAAATGTTCAACGCAAAAATTCGATTAAATATATAATAAAATAAATATAATAATAAGATTCCCAATACTAGGTTGATTCCAATAGGGAAAAATTCAAAACCTAGTACATAATAAATCAAAGAATTAAATAGAAATGGGAATATATTAAGATCCAATTTTGAAAAATTAGAATCAATTCCATCATGATAATTTAAATGTCCCAATTCTATAAAACTAGTTATTCTATTAAAATAATAGACAACTTCATCCCAAGTATGAATTCTATAATCAATTGTATAAAATGCTAATGTATCATTAAATTGAATATAAAGATATACATAAAAAATTATTAATGATAATAGAAACATTGATATTGATAAACCTAATATATACTTGTAATATTTATGATACATATTTTTCTTTCTTTTTTAATACTAAAAATAAAGATGAACCAAATGGTTTTTCATTAAATACCGTATTTTCAAAACTTACAATTCTGTATAATAACTTGTTAATAAAATTATCAGGTACATCAATATCCGAATCAATTTTCATATTTTTATTGAGATAAAATCTCAATCTTTGAAAAAATCTAATGAAAAAAATAAGAGGTGAAAGTAAAAAAGGCCAATATCTTTTTTGAACGATATCAAATTGAGTAAAGTCGATCATATCTGATATCATAGCTTTAGAAAATCTTTTTTTAATACCAACTGCTTTATCATGAGTTCCCCTAAAAAAACTAAATGATGGTAAGTTCAAGATAATAATTCCTCCAGAATTTAAACTTTTATAGAATACATCTAAAATTTCTTGTTGCTCTTTTAGATTAAAAAAGTACATTGTATCATTTGATACAATGACATCATATAACTCATTATTATATTTATAATCCTTTAAATCTTTTACCTCTACTATGTAGTTTTCTGACGAAGCAATAGTTACAGCATCACTAGATATATCAAATCCACGTAGTCTTTTATACTCATTGGCTTTTAGAAATCTCAATAAACCTCCAGTTCCACATCCAGCATCTAATACAGATATATTGTTGGTTTTAAATTGTTCTTTAATTACATTAAGAACTAAATTATGCAAAGACTTATACCACCAATGATTTTTTTCAACTTTATACATTTTTAGATATTCATTTCTATTATCAACCATCAGTTAAATCCTTAAATATATAATACTTGTAAAAGAAATATGAACTAATCGCAATAGCAATTAAAGCAATTAATTGAGCGATATAAGGGTCAATTTTAAACATATCTATAAATACATATAATATGATTATATTCATTAGAAAAATAAATACATTCGATATTATTGATTTCCCAATTATACTAAAGTCTATTTTTTCTTTTATCTTAAATGTGAAATACTTATTTAATATTAATCCAAAAAATATACCAACTGAATAATCAATAAATAACGCTATAACATAGTGAGTTCCCAAGTATATGAATACTGAATAAACAAGATATGCAATAAAAGTATTAACTATTCCAACAATATTAAAAGTAATGAATTTCTTTATAAATATTCCTTTTTAACAATCCAGGGAGGTGTACCATTCTGATCTAAATATTGTTTACCTAAATACTCTCCTATAATTCCTAGAAAAATAAGTTGTATTCCAGATAAAAATAGAACAGAAACAATTATTGACGTCCATCCAATAGAGGTAGCTGGATAAAATAATTTTTCGATTACAAAGTACCCTCCAGCAACAAATGCAAATAAAGATATTAAAACACCAATCACTGTTGCCATTCGTAATGGTTTTATAGAGAAATTAACAAACATATTAAGCCAAAGGGAAATGAGTTTTGACAAAGTATAATTAGACTCACCTTCTTCTCGCTTGCTATGTTCAACAGTTCTAGTGCCAATGTTATCCGTTACTCTTAATATTAGTCCGTCTATGTAAGGAAAGGGTCCTTTATATTTGATAATTTCATTCACAACTTCTTTTTTTATCAGTTTAAAACTTGAAAGATACAGACCTTTAGGCTTATTAAGAAGCCACGTTGCAACATTATCATTAAATTTACTACCTAAATTTCGAAACCAATGATGCTTTTTTTTATCATATTTTGAATAAATAACATCATAACCATTATTTGATTCATCAATTAATGCTAGTATCTCAGAAGGAGGATTTTGAAAATCGTCATCAATTATTGCTACGTAATCCCCCGTAACATAATTTAAACCACATAAAACTGCATTATGCTCACCAAAATTTTTTCTTAAATTGATAAACTTTACAAACGTAATTTTTTCAGCAATAGAAATACAAATTTCTTCACTGTTATCTTTACTACCATCATTTACTAAAATAATCTCTAATTCATATTTTTTTAAATTTTTTAAAATTTCTTCAACAAGTTTTTCAATTGTTTTTGCACCATTATATACGGGGATACAAATTGATATTTTGGTTTTACTTATCATACTTATTTAACACCTCAATAACTTTATATATGTCATTTTCTGTATGAGAAAATGATATTGGCAAAGATAAAATACTTTTGTGTATTTCATCAGAAATTGGAAATTTTCCTTCAATAATACCTTGCATTGCCTTTTGTTTACTCGGAGATAATGGATAATGAATTTCCGTTTTTATATCATTTTTAAACAGATACTCTTTTAATTTATCTCTTTTATTAGTTCTAATAGGAAATATATGATAAACGTTTTTAAAGCCTACTTTCTCTATAGGTTTAATAAATCTGTCATTTAGGTTATCCAAATAAATTTTTGCAATTTTTTGTTTATGCTCAGTTATATTGTCCAAATATTTTAACTTAATATCCAGAAAACCTGCTTGAAGTTCATCAAGTCTAGAGTTATAACCAATTAAATCATTGTAATACTTCTTATTACTTCCATAATTTCTTAGCATTTCTACTCTGTCTTTTATTGTTTCATTATTTGTAGTAATTGCACCACCATCACCTAATGCTCCAAGATTTTTTGTAGGATAAAAGCTAAAGGCACCTATACCAAAAGTACCGACTTTTTGTCCATAATATTCTGCACCATGAGCTTGCGCACAATCTTCTATAATAGGGAGGTTGTATTTGTTTGAGATTTCTTGGATAGGATTCATATCACAGGGTAATCCATAGAGATGTACAATCATTATTGCTTTGGTGTTATTTGTTATCTTTTCTTCTATCTTAGATGGATCAATATTATGTGTTAGAATATCAGGTTCAACTAAAATTGGTTTAAGTCCAGCATGAACAATTGACAGTATAGTTGCAATATAAGTATTTGAAGGAACTATTACTTCACTTCCTATTGGTAGGTCTAATGCCTTTAAAGACAAGATTAATGCGTCAAGCCCCGAAGCTACACCTATTGAATACTTTACTTTATTAAATATTGAAAAATTCTCTTCAAAAGTATTTACATTTTTTCCAAGTATAAACCAGCCAGATTCTTGTATTTCATCAAATTTTCTTCTAAATTCTTTAAAAAAAGGCTTATTGAGTTTTTTTAAATTCTCATATTCAATCATTAAATATATCTTTCATCTATATAATCATCTTTGTCATAATTTTCTGATGCAAGGACTAATAAAATAGAATCTTTTGAGAAGTTTTTCATAACATGCCAATCTTGAGGTTCAACAATTAAAGCTTTTGATGGAGAATCTAATATATAAGTATCTGTTGTGTTTTCATTCTCACAAAGTACCTCACAACTTCCATTTAGACAAATTAAAACTTGAATAGTTTTTTTATGACGATGTCCACCTCTATCTTGGCTATCTGTGTTATATATATAATACACTCTCTTTATATCAAACCCTATTGAGTTTTCGATAACAGTCAAATTCCCTCTATCATCTGAAAATGTAGGTAAATTAATAATACTTGACATATTTAGTACCTACTCATACATTTTCATCATCTTATTGATGTATAATTCGTAACTTTCTCTGTGTTGTTTAACAATAGTATCTAATATAAAACCACTAAAAAGAGCAAATACTGATATCATCATTAAGCCAGTAGATAAAATTGCAGAAGGAACTTTATTAATACTTCCAGTATCTATAAATTCCATTATTACAGGAAATCCAATTAACAAGGCCAGTAAGAAAAACAATAAGGACAAAATTGAAAAAAATGACAAAGGTTTATAGTCCTTAAATACCCATAGAATCGTTTTTAAAACTCTCATACCATCGCTAAAAGTGTTAAGTTTTGAAAAACTACCTTCTGGCCTATCTCTATATTCTATTGGTATTTCTTTTATTAAAAATTTTTTGTCCAAAGTGTGAAGAGTCATCTCTGTCTCAATTTCAAAACCAGAACTATTTATAGGTATTGTTTTAACAAATTTTTTATTAAATACTCTGTACCCACTCATAATATCTTGCAAATTCGAATTAAAAAGTCTGTTAATTAAATTTTTAACTAAATGATTACCAAAATTATGTAATGCTCTTTTATTTTCGTCTTTATATGTTCCATTACTATGCCTATCACCTATTACAATATCTGCTTCTCCCTCTATAACAGGTTTGATTAAGGAGTGTACAAATTCTGCAGGATAAGTATCATCACCATCAATCATAACGTATATATCAGCATCAATATCTCGAAACATACTCCTGACTACATTACCTTTACCTTGTCTAAATTCTTTTTTTACTATTGCACCTTTAGATTTAGCAATATTATATGTTTCATCTGTTGAATTATTATCATACACATATATAGTTGCATTTGGTAATTCTCTATTAAAATCATCAATAACTTTACCTATTGTAAGTTCTTCATTATAACATGGAACTAAAACTGCTATTTTATCACTCATTTTACACCTACTTTATATATTGTTATTACAGGACCACTTCTTTCCATATGTTCCATCACATAATTGAAATTTCTGAAATCTAGTGAAAAGTCACCTATTTTGTCTCTATCACTGGGTTCTTTTAGATAAGGAGTTATCTCTTTGACTTTTATAAGATTATAATCTTCTCTCATTTTCTTTAAGTATAATTCTGTCCTCTGATGATGATGAACTGTATTTCCAAATCGCTCATGAATTATTATAGGTTGATATCCATTATTTAAAAGTTGCTCAATCAACGCTTTAGGGGAATAACCAGCCTGCTCAACTTTCCATAAAATCATACCATTGACTTGTTCATCTAAGTTATATTTTAAATAGAGTTTTTCTCTAGTAGTTAAAGACTTTGGTAAATTTCTTTCAACTATCTTTATTCCTTCTTTAGTCAGTGGTAAATAATTGAAGCCTATGGTAGAATATAACACAAAATCTTTTTCATTATAATTTTTTTCAATCCATTCTTTTGCTAAAATTCGGGTATCTTTTTCATCTAGTACAGTTAACCAGCGTATAACATTAAATAAATTAAACAGCAAATATACACTAAACAGAATAATAAAAATTTTCTTATGCTTATCATATAAAAAGTATAAAAAATAACTAGCTAAAAGTAAGGAGTCTATAACAAAAAAAACTGTGTAATAATTTCCAAATACATTATGGGAGGACATAACAATCATATTAAGTAGATAGGGAACCATTACAATTAATAATTTAAAGTGATTTTTCTCATAGTTTGAAAAAATAAGTAAAAATAAAGAACTTACAAAAGCTATGAATAAGAACGGATCAAACTCAAATTGATTGTATATATACTGTTTAACAAATTCAAATTTTATGTTAAGATTTAAATACTCACCAGATGCCACAGTTGCAATGTTTCCACCTTGGCCCAAATTTGATGTTATATATATAAAGGAAATAAGTACAACTATTAATAATAATACATCACGAAAAAATATTTTATGCTGATAAGGCTTATATTTATAGTGTAATAATATAAAATATACTCCAAAAAATATTAGTGTATATGTTGTCATAACACCCATAGAAAACAAGACAAAGGAAAAAAACAAGAAGTGTAGTTTTTTTGTTATTTGATATTTGTAGTAAAAATAAAAGCTAAAAAAAACCAAAGCAAAATCTGGTATCCAATGTTTTATATTATGTGCATTGATTACTATCCAAGGAGATAAAATTGCTATTATTAAAAAAATATATGCCTGAACTTTATTGACGGTATTTTCTATTATTATTTTTAATGCAAAAAGTGATGATAAAAAAAACAATGCACTAAAAACTCTAAGAGTAGGTATCACTGCATGATAATTATTCATAGCGTAAAGTTTCAGCTCAGAAATTGAGTTAATATCTGAATTGAATAAATATTCAAATCCCCAATAAAATATTGTTGGTAATAAATAAAAATAATGAATCCACGCAGAGTAGGAGCTTACATATGGCATGATTAGTGTTTTGTATTGAATCATACCATATATATTTTTTAGCTGTGTTACTTCATCAGGATGCACGATTATTGGCATACCATAATTACTTGCATAAGTAAAAACTATTGCTCCGATTAAAAATAAAATGACATTTAAAAACCTATCATTTTTTATCGTTTCCATAACATCCCTAAGGTTTTATAAATGGTGTTTAGTACCTGCATATTTGAATCATTTAATTTATTAGAATATTTTAATATCATAGGAACTTCAACAATAACAGGTTTAAAAGAATTCATCTTCCTAAGAATTTCACCTGTAGCTGCGAACCCTTTTTCTTCTATCATATTATCCTGATATTTATTTATAAATTCTCGTACCAAACTTCCTTTATAACATCTAAATCCACAGGTGTAATCTTTCACTCCATATATATTCCATGTTATGGAGTAAATAAATCTTGCACATAGACTTAGTAGAATTCTCGATTTACTTAAGCCATAAATTCGTGATTGTTCTAAATATCTTGAAGCGATTACAATATCTGCACCTTCATTTACTTTATCAATCATTTGATTTACTAAATATGGGTTATGTGTATTATCACCATCCATTCCAATAATCATATCTGTGTCTTTTAGTTTTTTCAAAGCACTAAAACCAGTGGTGAGTGCTCCTCCTAAACCCTTGTTTACATCATGTTTGATATACTCCAGATTTAGATTTTTAAAATCTTCTTTCCCTTTTAAAATATAGTTTTCAGAATCATCCTTACTGCAATCATTTATAACAATGATATGATTATCATAACTTAAATCTTTAAAAAATTCACTATACACTTGAAGCAAATCATATATACTTTTACCTTCATTATATACGGGTAATATGCAATAAATAGTTTGGTTCATTTCTAACCTTTCTTTTTTAAATATAACGTAAATATTTTTTGTGCGGTAACATATAAAACTACTAAACCTATAGAATAATATATAAAATCATTGTCTTGCGCTTCAAAAAAATTCTTACCATAATTTCCAGCTAAAACAAATGCGACAATTGATGGGAAAGCCCCTAAATATACTGCAAGTATATTAATTCTTCTTTTATGTAATACACCTAATCCTATGCTAATCAATAAAAAAGGAACAAATAAACTAAATAAAATAATATGAATAAAATCCATTTTTGCTAGCTTATTTTTATATTTTTCAAGCTTAAGATCTATAAACCGTTTAATAAAACTTATATTATTAAAGGAGCGACCAATATAATAATAAATAAATATTGACAAGATATAACCAATAGTTGCTGTGATTAGTCCAGTATATACACCAAGAATCAAGCCCGATAAATACATTGTAGCCATAATAGGGATCACCATAATTGGACTAATAATAGAAAACAATAGAATAATTATAATTTTTATAAATAATGACAATTCAGTAATATATTGATAACTATTTAATATTAACTCTAACATACTAACCTTAAAAATTCAACTATTTTCTTACAAGCAATACCATCACCATAAGGATTAGATTGTTTTGACATTTTATTATATTCTTTTTCGTTTTTTAAGAGTGTATTTAGTGCTGAAACAATTCTATCTCTATTTGTTCCTACTAATTTGACGACACCCATATCTACCGCTTCTTGTCTCTCAGTAAGATCTCTCATTACAAGTACAGGTTTCCCTAAACTAGGTGCTTCTTCTTGTATCCCTCCACTATCAGTAAGGATTATGTAACTTTTATTCATCATGTAAACAAAACTCATATATTCTAATGGCTCGATAAGATATATATTTGTAATATTCTTTAATATCTCATTTACTGGTTTTCTTACATTAGGATTTAAATGCACAGGATAGACAATATCGACATCTAAATGATTCAAAGCAATTTCTTTAATTGCATTACATATATTTAAAAACCCATCTCCAAAATTTTCTCTTCTGTGTCCCGTAACTAAAATAACTTTTTTATTTGATTTTATTTTATAACCAGAATTATCAATATTTTCACATAAACTCTTTTCTAAATTCTTATTTGAGTTTATTTTTTGTAAAACTCCTAATAAAGCATCAATAACAGTATTTCCAGTAATAGAAATAAATGAATTTTCCACACCTTCGTTGATTAAGTTCTGTTGAGATACATAAGTTGGAACAAAATGATACTTAGTAAGTCTAGAGGTAAGTTGTCTGTTCGCTTCCTCAGGATAAGGAGAATATAAGTTATAGGTTCGAAGTCCAGCTTCCACATGTCCAATATCAATATTTTTATAAAATGCAGCCAGTGCAGTTGTAAAAGTAGTTGTTGTATCTCCATGCACTAAAACTATATCGGGAATAAATTCTTCCAATACACTTTTCATATTTTGTAATATATTCGAAGTGATATCAAATAAATCCTGATTTTTTTTCATAATATTTAAGTCGAAATCTGGTTTTATATCAAATATATCAAGAACTTGGTCCAGTAGTTCTCTATGTTGCGCAGTAACACAAACTTTTGTATCAAAATCACTATTTTTATAAAATTCTTTGACAAGTGGAGCCATTTTAATAGCTTCAGGTCTGGTTCCAAATACTATTAGAATCTTTTTATATTTCATATTTATTTAAATACCACTTAATAGTCTTAAGGATGCCACTTTCAAAATTTTCATTTGCATTCCAATTTAATTCATTTTCAATTTTTGTTGCATCAATTGCATACCTTTTGTCGTGTCCAGGTCTATCTTGTACATAAGTTATTAATTCTTTGTAACTTTTATCCAAAGGTCGAAGATCATCTAGTATTTCACATACCTTGTTAACTATATAGTTGTTATCTCTCTCATTTTTACCACCAATATTATAGGTATTGCCACCTTTAGCATTATGAAAAACCAGATCAATTCCATTACAATGATCAAGAACATAGAGCCAATCTCTTATATTATTACCATCTCCATAAATTGGAATATTTTCTTTATTAAGAGCTTTTTGAATAATAGTGGGTATTAATTTTTCATTATGCTGTTTTGGTCCATAATTATTTGAGCAATTTGTAATTACCGTATCAAGGCCATAAGTATGACTGTAGCTTCTCACACACATATCACTACTTGCCTTACTTGCACTATAAGGTGAGTTAGGAGCATATGGTGTTTCTTCCGTAAATAGGCCAGTTTTACCAAGTGTTCCATAAACTTCATCAGTACTTATATGATGAAATCGAGAACCTTCATATCCTTGTTTATATTCAAATGGTTGAGTCATCCAGTATTTATATGCAACGTCTAAAAGAGTAAAAGTTCCATTTATATTAGTTTTTATAAAAACATCTGGTCTTTTAATAGAATTATCAACATGAGATTCAGCAGCGAAGTGAATAACTCCACGTATATCATACTCTACAAAAATAAATTCAACCAGTTCTCTATTAGAAATATCACCTTTTATAAATTTATAATTTGGCTTATTGGTCATTGTTTTTAAATTGTTCAAATCGCCAGCATAGGTTAACGAATCAAGGTTTATGATTTTATAATCAGAATACTTATTCATAAAATATTCAATAAAATTAGAACCTATAAACCCAGCTCCGCCAGTAATTAAAATACTCTTCACGATTTATTATCTCCCAACAATTCTAAACATTTTTTTAAACTATCTTTATAATAAGGTATTTCAATATTAAATGTTTTTTTAATTTTTATTTTATTTAATAAAGAATAGTAAGGCCGTATTTCACTCAGGGGGTAATCTTTTGATTCAATTGGATCCACTTTACAATTTGTATTGCTAATCTCCATAATACCTTTTGCAAAGTCATACCAACTTAATGCACCCTCATTTGAATAATTATAGACTTCTACACTTTCATTCTTTAGTTTGGGGATTATATCTAATATTACCTTAGCTAAATCTCTTGCATAAGTGGGAGCCCCAATCTGATCAGAAACAACATTTAATTTACTTTTCTTTTTTCCCAAATCCAACATTGTTTTAACAAAATTATTTCCATGTGAAGAATAAAGCCAAGAAGTTCTGATTATTATACTATTTGATGGAGATATACGTATAAATGCACTTTCACCATCTAATTTTGTTTTACCATATATTGAATTTGCAGAGACCTTATCCGTCTCTAAATAGGGTTTATTTGTTTTACCATCATATACATAATCTGTTGATATATGAATGAGTTTAATATTGTGTGATTTTGATATTAAAGCGAGATTTTCAACAGATTTATTATTAATTAAATCTGCTTGTTTCATCTCTACTTCTGCTTTGTTAACATTAGTATAAGCAGCACAATTTACAATAATGTTTATTTTATTTTCTACTATATATTCATTTATTTTTTCAAAATTAGTAATATCAAGTTTTTTTTTGTTCGCAAAGAAAAAATCATTTTCTTTTGCATACATTTTACTTATACAATTGATCTCGTAACCAAGTTGCCCATTTGCACCAGTTATTAGGATTTTTCTTTTCATATTTATTCCATAAAATAGTTTTTTAATGATTCAAAAGAATCTAATGATTTATCTTTTTCAGTCAAAATAAAATTATTTTCACTAACTTGCCAATCGATATTCAAAAACTTATCGTCAAAAATAATTCCACTTTCATGTTTAGGTGAGTATTTATTATCTACCTTATAATTAAAAGTAGCTTCTTCACTCAGAACAATAAATCCATGGGCAAATCCAGGTGGTATAAAAACCTGCTTTTTATTTTCTTCACTTAATTCAATTGAAATATGTTGGCCATAAGTATCGCTATTCTTTCGTAGGTCAACAACTACATCCAAGACTTTACCTTGGGTCACTCTCACAAGTTTTGTTTGAGAAAATGGAGGTATCTGAAAATGTAATCCTCTCAATACGCCATATGTTGATTTTGATTCATTATCTTGAAAAAAATTTACTTTCTTAGAAATAAACTTTTCTAACAAGTCATTTCTATATATTTCTGCAAAGTATCCTCTTTCATCATTAAATATTCTTGGTTCAATAATTATAACATCCTGTAATTTGCTTCTAGTAAAAATCAATTTTTAACCTTATCAATCAAATATTCTCCATATTGGGTTTTTTTCATAGGCTCTGCTAATTTTAGTAATTGCTCTTTTTGAATATAACCTAAATCATATGCTATTTCTTCAATACATGCAACTTTCAGCCCTTGCCTATGTTCAATTGTCTGTATAAATTGTGATGCTTCCAAAAGACTGTCATGAGTACCTGTATCTAACCAAGCATATCCCCGTCCCATTAAGCTTACTTTTAATGACTCAGTATATAAATACTCTTGATTTACGCTGGTAATCTCCAACTCACCTCTATCACTAGGTGTTACTTCTTTTGCTATTTGAACTACATTATTTGGATAAAAGTACAATCCAACTACAGCATAATTTGATTTTGGGTCTTTGGGTTTTTCTTCAATACTAATAGCTTTATTATTAGTATCAAATTCAACGACACCATATCTATTTGGATCTTTCACTCGATATGCAAATATGGTGGCTTTTTTTTCTTCTTCTACATTCTTTATTGAAGATGCCAATAACTCTTGTAACCCATCGCCATAAAAAATATTATCACCAAGTATTAAACACACATCATCTGTTCCAATAAATTTCTCACCAAGTATAAAAGCTTGGGCTAAGCCATCGGGGAATGGCTGTTTGATATATTCCAGATTTATTCCGATTTCTTTTCCATTTCCCAAAAGAGATTTAAATAGTGGTAAGTCATCAGGGGTAGATATAATAAGAATATCTTTTATCCCAGCCAACATAAGTACAGACAGTGGATAATAAATCATTGGTTTATCATAAATAGGTACCAACTGTTTACTTATACTTTTAGTAATCGGGTACAACCTCGTACCACTTCCACCTGCTAAAATTATACCTCTCATGACTCCACCTTATATGTTTTTTGAATAAATTTATAAAATTTTATAAAATACTTTTGTATTGAATAGTTGTATGCACCTAATTTTGATGCTTCAACAAAACTTTCATACAAAGCTTTGTCATTATGAAGTTCTTTAATTGCATTTATCCAATCGCTTTCACTATCAACTAAAAAACCTGTTTTATTATTTTTGACTACATTACAATTTTCACCAATGCTACTTGCAACAATAGGCAATCCCGTAGCCATATATTGAATAATTTTAAATGCAGATTTTCCCAATGAAAATTCATCTTTATCAAGGGGCATTATTCCTATATGAGCTTTTTTTAATATTTCAACTTCAATACTTGATGACCAGTCATAAAAATCCATATCAACTCCACTAATTGATTCTTTTTCTAAACTTTTCGATGCGATTATAACTAATTTGTAATCAATCACGCCTGAAAGTTTTTGAAAAATACTGGCGTGAGATTTTATATATTTGTAAGTAGAAGGTGATCCAATCCAGACTAAAGAAAATTTTTCAAACTTATTTGTACTCATATGGTTCTTTTGATAAATATCTACATCTAAAACTGTAGGTATTTTTATAACATTACTATTTAATTTTAAAACTTTTTCTTCTAAAAAAGCATTAGCGACAATGACACCACTTGCATTTTTAACTAGATTATCATACTTGGTTTTTAAGAATTTTTTATTCTCATAATTAGCCCATACATTATCATCAAAATTGAGAATATATTTTTTATTTCTAAGAAATAATTTCTCAATCCAAAATGGTATATACGGTAATGCTTCATATTCTATTATCAAGTTGCTTGAGCTATTTAAAAGTACAAAAATCCTCTTTAAATAAGAAATTAATATTTTACCTTTACTTTTTTTTTCTTTTTTGTACAGTTTATGTAAATATGAGGTATCCAAAAAAGAATCGATTTCTATATTTGTGTTTTGTTTTAACAAATCATTCACATATAAAAAGTATCTATATCTACTAGAAGGTCCTTGAGAAGTATACTTCGTTAGAATTGTGATATCTATCATTTACTAATCTTTGTTAGTTCAAATTTTATTTCATAAGGTGGAATAATATAACAAAAATTTTCTTCATAAAATTCTTTAGTATATGAAGATATATTTGCAAAAAAGCCAATAAATTTTTTAAAAGCGTATCGTCCAACAAATGGAGACGTAAAGTTTAATCTAAGATAAGAAACTTGAAAAAACTCAGTCATATAAAATGTTGGTACTTTTCGCTTAAGTAGCTTCTGCTCTTTATCAAAATAACTTGTCTGGTTGCTTAATGAGTTATCAACAGTCCTAGATCCGTTTAGACAATTAATCTTAAGTTTGATTTGTTTTCTAATTTTTATGTCATCTACTAAGGAAAATATAATCTTATCCTCAATTTCGAGTGGTTGTATAAGACCTTTTAGTTCACCACCACAAGCCAATCCGACTTCCCATGCCATATCATTTGAAATGCCATAGTCCCTAATCCTGGTTTTACCGTCATTTATTGCCTCAATGCCTTCTGAAATTACTGCACCTTCTATACATCCCCCAGAGACCGAGCCTATTATTTCACCATTTT
>MAAB01038844.1_pt1 | contig 22099 bp, 20 predicted proteins | sample 1115991 | NCBI WGS metagenome assembly MAAB01 (sample SAMN04961124, study PRJNA320927) | seawater metagenome | isolation source: sample BD02T18 sea water enriched with oil for 18 days | place: USA:Gulf of Mexico | collected 2013-07-27
ATCTTCATATTTTTATCCAAAGCTACCTCCCAGTGCCCCGGCTTGACCTTAATGCCTAGTTTTAGTCTAGTCACACTTAGGCAGTAATCCAGCACAGTAAACAATGATTTAAACAATTAATGACTGACGTAGGTGAAATTCAGCCTTTTAACGTGTAACTGCCTTAAATAAACCAAGGGCGCTCAATTAAAAAAGTACCCTTAACAAAGTTACTTCGAAGAAATGATTCTCGATGCGTGTTGTTACCGCTAACTTTGTTTTTCAACCCACTCACTCAAACGGGCACGTAAACGATGAGCTGCCTGACTATGAATCTGACTCACTCTGGACTCACTTACCTCTAATACCGCGCCAATCTCCTTTAAGTTAAGTTCTTCATCATAGTATAAAGCCAATACAAGCTGTTCACGGTCAGGTAGGCTGGCAATAGCTTTAGCAAGGTGCTGTTTAAAGTGCTCACTTTGTAAACCCGCCAGCGGGCTGTCTCCTCCCCCCACTAAGCCGCCTTCACGTTCCCCTTGTTGCGACAATAATTCTTCAAAGCTAAATAATCTCGATCCCATGCCATCTTGTAGCTGATGGTGATACTGCTCTAAACTCATGTCCAATGCCTTGGCCACTTCACTGTCCTTGGCGTCGCTACCGGTTTGCCCTTCCACAAAACGAATGGCTTCCGCTATACGGCGGCTATTGCGGTGCACACTGCGTGGGGCCCAATCTCCTTTGCGAATTTCGTCCAGCATGGCACCGCGAATGCGAATGCCCGCGTAAGTTTCAAAGCTGGCGCCCTTGCTGGGCTCGTATTTACGGGCCGCTTCCATCAAGCCAATCATGCCCGATTGAATTAAGTCATCCACTTGCACACTGGCGGGCAAGCGCCCTTTTAAATGGTGCCCAATGCGCTTCACAAGCGTAGCGTGCTGCTCGATAAGCTGGTCGTAATCCGGTTTTTGCTCACTGTACAAGGCAACTCCCCCTGTCATCGCCATGCCTTAAGCATGCACTGCCTGAGAGTATATGTTGGCCAAGCCTGTTCCATTCAAACAAAACGAATGGCTATAAACGTGCGTTTCAATCATTCTTCAGGCTCGGCGGTACGAACTAAATTTTCCACAAAGAATTCTAAATTGCCTCTGGGCGTAGTGGGCAATGGCCAACCATCGACTTTTTTGGCTAAGGATTTAAACGCCAATGACGCCTTAGCACGAGGATACGCCTCCACTACTGCGCGCTGGCGTTGCACCGCACGTTTAACCGAGTCATCAAAAGGAATACAGCCCACATATTGCAAAGCCACATCAAGAAAACGGTCCGTTACTTTGGTCATCTTGGCAAATAAGTTATGGCCGTCTTGGCTGCTTTTCACCATATTAGCGAGCACCCGAAAACGAAATAATCCATGATCACGATTAAGCAGTTTTATAAGCGCGTAAGCATCCGTAATACTGGTGGGTTCATCCGTCACTACGATTAATATTTCTTGGCTGGCTTTCACAAAGCTGGTCACGGCATCGCCAATGCCTGCGGCGGTATCCACCACCAATACATCTAACTGATCGCTGATCGTGCTAAAGGCACGAATCAAACCGGCATGTTCAACCGGCGCTAAGCTGGCCATGGCCTGAGTACCCGATGCAGCTGGAATAATACGAATGCCCCCTGGCCCCGTCACTAATACATCGCGCAGTGTAATTTCACCGCTTAATACATTACTGATATTATTTTTAGCGTGAATGCCCAATAAAATGTCAATATTCGCTAACCCTAAATCGGCATCCAACACCACCACTTTACGACCCAACTCTGCCAAAGCGATGCTCAAATTCACCGATACGTTACTTTTACCCACTCCACCTTTACCACCGGTTACCGCAATTACTTGTACTGGATGCATTTTTTCACCTTAATTACTGGGTAAACTGTATGTAGAGTCAGCTTATTTTTTTTATTTATTGTCACTACCATGCCCCTGCCGACAAACCTGTGGTATACGCTAACTGCTGTTCAAGTTTTGCCACTTGAACAACACGCTTCACTAAACCTTTTGCATGCACACGTAAAAAATCGTCCGGGATGCGCTGACCATCCGTAATGTAATTTAATGGCAATGCACTTTCTAATAAGACACTAATGGCCTCCCCTAGACTGCTCGCTTCATCTACTTTGCTTAATACACAACCGGTTAAGTGTGCAGCCTTATAATTATGATAGACCTTACGCAGCACTCTGCTATTACTGGTGGCCGGTAAGGTTAATAAAGTATTAATGCGGCCCTTTAGTTGGGCCAATTGTCCCAACTGATAATCCAACATAGGGTGCTCAGGACTCAAGCCTGCGGTATCTATCAATACCAAATCACACTCCTGTAAAGATTCAATACAGCCCAGTAAACTGTGTTCCTGATCGGCCACCAGCACCTGTACACCTAAAATTTGCCCTAATGTACGTAATTGATCATGAGCGGCCAAACGATAGTTATCCATCGTAATCAAGCCCACTTTTGCATCAACATGTTCGAGGGTAAAGCGCACCGCCATTTTGGCGATGGTAGTGGTCTTACCTGCACCCGTAGGGCCTACTAAAGCAAAAATACCTCCACTTTTTAAAAGATCTTTAGGGCAGATGTTTAAGTGATTGCTTAATTCTTGTAGGCAGGACTGCCAAGCCAGCTTTTCATCTTGTTGGCTTTCTAGCTTGCCCAATAATTGATAAATCAGCCACTCGTCAAAGCCCATACTCTCTAGTCGCGTCCATAGTTTGGCTTGTAAGGCGTTGCTGGGGCTGTATTTTTTCCACATAAAACTGGCCGGTTGAGCGCGCTCAACTAAAGGTTTATTTGAATTCGCTTTCAGCATTTCGGTCAGGTCATGCAGTTCGTTGCGCACCTCATCAATTAATTGTTTATTGGATTCCGGTAAAACGTCATTTACAGCTGTTTGATTCTTGGTATTGATGAATTCTATGGGCGAACTGCCACCCTCTTCTCGCTGCTGCTTTATATTTTCTAAGGCTTGCTGCAAACCCGCTTTGTCTTGTGGTAATTGAATGGGCGCCGTTTCTCGCATTGTCTTTAATGATTCAAGTTGGTCTTGTAGGCGCAGCTGCTCCTCCACGTCATTACGCTCATCACGGCTTAAAAATGGCCACGGATTAGAGGGGGGTTTACTGTCAATTTTAGCAGCCATTTTTTTGGCTACCGCAGCCTTTGCCACAGGCGGTGTTGATTTTGTTATTTTATCGAGTTCATCCGCTAAAAAAGATTTTGGCGCGGGTACATAATTTTTAGGCTTAGCTTTGGCCGCTGTATTCGTTTTTATAGGCTGATACACTTCATTGGCATTAGGCGCCGGCGATGTATGGGCACTTACCGGCTCATAGTTTTCAGCCACAATAATTTCCACGCCACCTTTAACTCGATGGTTAGAAAGAATAACCGCATCGGGCCCCATTTCGGCGCTCACCGTCTTTAACGCTTTTTGCATACTGGTGGCGGTAAAACGTTTTACTTTCATAATGTCCCTCCAGTATTGTTTAAAATATAACGTGTCATCTTAGTATCAAGCCCCAATAGTCGCAGCAATGGTTATTTGCTTGTTATCAGGAACCTCTTGGTACGACAACACGTGCAAATTATCCATTAATGAACGTACAAAATTAGCCAGCACGGGTCGTAAGATATTACTCACCAATAGTACCGCTGGATTCCCTGCCATTTCTTGGTTACGGGTGGCTTCCAATAACGACGTCTGTAGTTTCTCGGTCATGGAGGGCTCTAATATCATATTCTCGCTGGAACCTGTTTGTTGTTTGCTCTGCTGTACTGTCTTGAGCAATAACTGTTCCAAAGATGGCTCTAAGGTAATCACAGGTAGGTCGTCTACATTGCCATAGATGCTTTGTACGATGAGGCGCTTCAGTACCCGACGCACCATCACAATTAAAGCGGCGGTATCTTGACTGTCTACCGAGGTATTCGCCAAGGCCTCGGCGATACTGCGAATATCGCGCACCGGCACCCCTTCACGTAACAGGCTTTGTAATACCCCCAGTAATTGACTGAGGTTAAGCGTATTAGGCACCAGCTCTTCCGCTAGCTTAGGTGAGATCTTAGCCAGCCTATCTAACATTTTTTGCACTTCTTCATGGCCAATGAGTTCACTGGCATGCTTTTGTAAAAGTTGATTTAAATGGGTGGCCACCACCGTACTGGAATCCACTACCGTATAACCTAGGGTTTGTGCTTGATCTTTTTTGGTGGCGTCAATCCATACCGCTTCCAAACCAAATGCAGGGTCTTGTGTGGCTATTCCTTCTAATTTACCAAACACTTGTCCGGGGTTAATGGCCATATCTTTATCCGGTTCTATTTCGGCTTCGGCGATGCTCACGCCCATAAGCTGAATACGATAGGCATTGGGCAATAAATCTAAATTGTCTCGTATGTGCACACTGGGCACTAAAAAACCCAAGTCTTGTGACAATTTACGGCGAATACCCTTGATACGACTGAGCAATTGGCCACCTTGATTTTTATCCACTAAGGGAATCAATCGGTAACCCACTTCTAAACCAATGATGTCGACATTTTCCACATCATCCCAATCAACTTCTTTGGAATCCCCGCCAGGTAAAGCGGGCACAGACTGACCTGGGGCTTGAGGGGCGCCTGCCTTTTTCGCCGCTTGGCGAGCCGTACTGCCAACACCTTCGTCTATGACCTCTGGCTGTTGGTTTTTTCTATAAATCCAATAAGCCCCAGCAAGTGCCACCCCACCTAATCCCAAAAAGGCCACATGGGGCATACCAGGAACCAAGCCCATAAAGATCAATACGCCGCCGGCAACGGCCAATGAACGGCTAGTATCAAACATTTGTGAAAAAATTTGGCTGCCCATATTTTCTTTACTGTTATTGCGCGTCACGATGATCGCCGTGGCTGTAGACAATAGTAGACTTGGAATTTGCGCCACTAGACCATCACCAATAGTGAGCAAGGCATACACTTCGGTGGCACGAGAAAAATCTAAATCGTGCTGAACCATGCCAATGACCAAACCGCCTAAAATATTAATAATTAAGATGAGCATGCCCGCCACCGCATCCCCTTTAACAAATTTACTGGCACCGTCCATAGACCCGTAAAAATCGGCCTCGTTGGCCACATCACTGCGACGCTCTTTGGCTTGATCGGCATCAATTAGCCCTGCGTTTAAATCAGCATCTATGGCCATTTGTTTACCGGGCATGGCATCCAATGTAAAACGGGCACTTACTTCTGATACTCGGCCCGCGCCTTTGGTCACCACCACAAAGTTAATGATCATTAAGATTAAAAACACCACTAAACCCACAGCATAATTACCACCTACTAATACTTCACCAAAGGCTTCTATCACTTTACCCGCCGCCGCTCCTCCTTCATGCCCCTCAAGCAGGACCACTCGTGTAGATGCCACATTGAGTGCCAGTCTTAATAACGTAGCCACCAGCAGTACACTTGGAAAAATAGCAAAATCTAACGGCCGAGAGGCATAAATACTCACCATCAATACCACAATGGCCAGCGCAATATTAAAGGTAAAAAAGATATCCAGCAGTAGGGTGGGCACAGGTAACGTCATCATGCCCAGCATAAGCATGAGCATGAATGGCACACCCAGGTTTCCCTTGGCTAGGGCGCGTATTTGATTAAAAATTTGGTTTAAAACACTCGCCGAAGGCATCGATATTTTGCTGGCGGCCATGAAGTACTCCTAACAACTTTAATTGACAAGACAGTCTGATATAAATTGACGCTGTAGGGGCATTTGCAAAGAGGGGGCCAGCGAATAACTGGCTATATAATTAATTGTTTAATTAAGTAGGTTTAATACGCTTAAAGTCTATAACACACAATTTTACGCGCGCAGATCGGCCGGTACCGGGAAAACAGGTTGCTTAGGACGCTCTCCTAGGCCTTTAAAGTATTGATCCAACTGATAAACATACGCCAGCACTTGGGCGATGGCCACGTATAAACCCTCAGGAATCTCTTTGCCTATTTTAGTAAATGCATACACAGATCGAGCTAATGTGGGCGCTTCGACGATGGGCACGCTCTTGTGTTTGGCAATTTCTCGAATTTTCAGCGCCACCTCATCTGTGCCCTTGGCCAGTAAGATAGGCGCCTTCATTTCATCACTGTGGTATTTTAATGCTACTGCGTAGTGTGTGGGGTTAGTGATAATAACGTCCGCATCGGGCACGTCACTCATCATTCTGCGTTGACTCATCTCATGTTGTAACTGCCTAACTTTTTGCTTAACTTCGGGTTTTCCTTCCGTATCTTTATGCTCATCTTTAACCTCTTGCAGGCTCATTTTCATTTTTTTAGTAAACTCATAAATCTGAAAAGGTACATCTACAATACTGACTAATAAGGTACATAACGCTAAGGCCAAGGCCCCTATCATAACGAGGTTGGCGGCATGAAAAATGGCCGCGCGGTGTGGCTCTTGATTTAATACAAACACAGTGTCTTTCAGAGAAAAAAATAAAGCTAAAATAGTACCAACTACAATAAATATTTTTAACCAGCTTTTTAATAGTTCTACCAAGCTTTTCACGCTAAACATACGCTTAAAACCTGCTATAGGGCTAATTCTATCCAGTTTTGGCAATAACGATTTACCGCTAAACATCCAGCCACCTAACGCCAGGGGACCAAAGATCGCAGCCAATATCAGTAAAATCATCACCGGCGAAATAGCGATAATGGCTTGCAATACCGATGCAGATAAATGGATAACCATTTGATTAGTATCAAATATATGGAAACGTTGTAGAGTATAATTAAAATCGAATATTTTTTGCGTCGCGTTAAACAGCACCCCACTGAATACCCATAGAGAAAGCGCCCCCGTAATTAATATAAGACTTGTACTGAGCTCCTTTGAGCGTGGAATTTGACCGTCTTCACGGGCCTTTTCCAGTCGCTTTGCGGTGGGTTCTTCTGTTTTTTCCTGACTGCTGTCATCAGCCATTTAAGCGCTTCCCGTGTATGGTTTTCATTATTTAAGTTTTACAGCTCAACACAACATGTTACTTAGAATAGTCATGTTTATTTAGAAAAATAAAACAGGGTTTATCGATAGCCTCGCATAATATGAAATGCCTCGGATAACAGGCCTTGGAATTGTGAGCCATATCCGCCAAACGTGATCCATATTACAATTAAACCCAACATCATAGTGACCGGAAAACCCACGGCAAAAATATTCAACTGCGGAGCCAGTCTTGCCATAGTACCAAAGGCAAAGTTTACCATTAACATGGCGGTAATCGCCGGTAACGCCAATACGATAGCCGCGCTAAACATCCACTGCCCTAAGTTTGCCACCACCCATAATGTATCGCTACTGATGCCAGAGCTTGCTACTGGTATTGCAAAAAAACTGTCCACCAGTATTTCTATTGCCACTAAATGTCCATTTAAAGAAACAAATAATAAGTTCACAAAGATCAAAAACCATTGCGCTACGACCGCTACGGTCACACCATTGGATGGGTCTACCATTTGCGCCATTCCCAAACCCGTTTGCATAGCGACCATTTGCCCTGACATGATGAAAATTTGCATCAAAACTTCAAGCACTAAACCAAAAGCAATGCCTATAAATAATTGTTGCGCCGTCACTAACATAGTGGCCATGCTTAAACCGTCTAAAATAGGCATGGGTGGCAATAGCGGTGTGACCACCACTGTCACGGTAATTGATAAGAGTAAACGAATTTTTTGTGTGACTAAGCGCGTACCAAAAAGCGGCATCACCATAAAAAAACCGGCTATACGAAAAAATGGCCACAGATAACGACTCACCCAGCTGGATATCTCGGCACTGTCTAGGTTTAAAATATAGGCTAAATCACTTTCCATCTCGTTGTTTCGTCAACTAATTAGATAGGGAATGTTCATATATATACTTTTTGAATACCCCACCACTTTCCCCACTATCCAAGGACCAAACCACATAATGCATATAAGCGTGACGACCAGACGGGGTAAAAAGCTCAGTGTTTGTTCGTTAATTTGAGTGGCTGCCTGAAACGTGGCAACAATAAGCCCCACCATCAAACCCGGCACTAACACCGCGGCCACCACGGAAATCACCACAAAGATGCCTTCTCTTAAAAAATCCCCTATGTGTTCTACACCCATAACGCTCTCCTTTTGAATGTATGCACCGACAACAAAGTGGCCATACTCAACTTAATAAGCCCCATTAAAAACCATAACTGGCCGCCAATGTTCCCATCACCATGGCCCAACCATCCACCAGTACAAACAGCATTATTTTAAAGGGAAGTGAAATAATTATGGGGCTTAACATCATCATACCCATGGCCATTAATATGCTGGCCACAACAAGGTCAATGATTAAAAAAGGAATAAACAACATAAAACCGATTTGAAATGCCGTCTTTAATTCACTGGTTACAAATGCGGGTATTAAGATATGCAGCGGTGTCTGCGAAGGGCTGTTAATGGTTTTGTCACCAGAGAGGCGTACAAATAAATTTAAATCATCTTCACGCACCTGCGCTAACATAAATTCTTTAATGGGTAAGCTTGCACGCGTTAATGCCTCTACGGGTAATATTTCCTCATCGATATAAGGTTGCAACGCCGTTTCGTTAATGACCGTAAATACCGGCATCATAATAAACATGGATAAAAAAAGTGCTAAGCCTATCAGTACTTGATTAGAGGGGGTTTGCTGCAACCCCATGGCCTGTCTTAATATGGAAAACACGACGATAATGCGCGTAAAAGACGTCATCATCACTAACAGAGTTGGCAGTATCATCAAACTAGACATAATGGCTAGAATTTGGATGGTCACTGTATAACTGCCACTGCCATCAGGCTTAGGGGTATAGTTTATGGCGGGAATTTCAAATTTCGCCTCGGCGACGGTTGCCAGACTCAACAGCATCAACCATATAAAGGCCGATAAGCGTTTCATGATGGTTTCTCTGGGTTAATTTTTTCCGATGACGCCTGTTCTTTATGAAAAGGTTTATGAGAATCTTCTTGAGCGTTATCTTGTTTTACTTGGCTCATGATATCTTTGAGACGATCCGAAAAGCTTTTAGGATTTTTGTCCTTAATCACTAATATGGGTTCATCAAAACTGGCTAGGGTATTAATATTGTGAGCCGTCAATCCTAATAATATTTGTTTGCCCCCCACCTCAATCAGCACAATTTTCTCTTTTACCCCCATGGGCAATACCGCTAGGGTTTTCATGGGCAATCCGGTTAATCCTTGTATGCCTCTGTTGCGTTTTATTAACCATGCAAGGGCATAAATAACCACTAACACCGCCACTAAAGATAAAGACACTTGAATAAGTTGATCCTGGGTATTCAAAGCAGGAGCCGCGGATACCAGTGTCTCTTGTACACTTACCATTTTATTAGCGAGCGGACTGGCTACATCTGGATTAACTAAAGGTTGATTGGCTATAGGTTGATTGGCTAATGCCTGATTAACTAGGCCTGTGGCGCCTGAATTTTCTCTGATTATTGTTTGATTGGCCACTTCATTACTCGCCATTAAGGCGGCAGGAAACATCAACATACATTATTCACTTTATTATTATTTTGAATATACTTATTGGCTTATTTAAGTCGCTGAATTCGCTCGCTTTGACTAATAACATCGGTTAAGCGAATACCAAATTTATCATTTACCATCACCACTTCACCGTGGGCGATTAATGTTCCATTTACCAATACATCCAAGGGCTCACCCGCTAAACGATCCAACTCAATCACCGACCCTTGGTTTAATTGCAGTAAATTACGAATAGGAATTTGTGTATTACCCACCTCCATGGAAATGCTGACAGGGATATCCAGAATCACTTCAAGTTCTGGCGCGCCTTCTTTCATTTCAAAGTTGCCCTGCGCAGAAGCGTCACTGGCATCAAACTCTTCCATGGGGGCAGGTTGAACGTCGTCTTCACTTTCAATGTCGTCGCCGGATTCTTCCATGGCCGCGGCCCATTCATCCGCTAACGCCTCGCCATCTTCCGCTTCTGCTTCCCCTACCCCACCGGCCACTTCGGCCGCCAAAGCTTCGGCATCCAGAGATGCCTGGTCTTGACCCGCCGGCTCTTCGCCAGGTTTATCTTCATCTTCAGGGGTGTTGTTTTCTTCATCACTCATAATGTGACCACTGTTTTATGATTATTTTAATGACTGTATTTTACTAAACGCTTCATCTGCCGCAAAACTAGGCTGACAATGTAGGTACGTTTCCACTGATGGACTTACGATTAATAGGCTCTATAATTTTTACCGCTAACGCTTCGTTTGATACACCTAACTGACCACGAAAAATGGGCGTATCGTTGGCCTGTACAATGAACTGTTCAGGAATTTCAATGGGGATTACATCCCCGGTTTTTAATGCTGCCACTTCTCGTAAAGAAATTTCCCGCTGACAAATGGTGCCATGAACCGGAACTTTGGCGTTTTGAATATCTTCTTGCAAAGATTGCACCCATCGCTCATCTACTTCATCTATATCACTTTGCACACCGGCATCGAGTACTTCTCGAATGGGCTCAATCATGGAATACGGCATGGCCACATGTAAATCGCCTCCTCCACCGTCCAGCTCAATATGAAATGAGCTCACCACCACCACCTCACTGGGGCTAACTACGTTGGCCATGGCTGGGTTCACTTCTGAGCCATAATATTCAAACTCTAATTCCATCACCGCATGCCAAGCTTCTTTCATGTCGGTAAATACTTGACTTAAAACCACCTGTACAACTCGCAACTCAGTGGGGGTAAATTCACGCCCTTCTATTTTTGCATGGCGTCCGTCACCGCCAAAAAAGTTATCCACTAATTTAAAGACTAATTTGGCATCCAGAATAAATAAGGCCGTGCCCCTTAACGGGCGTACTTTCACCAAATTTAACGAGGTGGGCACATACAAGGTATGAATGTATTCACCAAATTTCATAATTTGAATGCCACCACTGGCCACGTCGGCTGAGCGCCGCAAAAAATTGAACATACTTATGCGGGTATAGCGGGCAAATCGTTCGTTGATCATTTCAAGCGTGGGCATACGCCCGCGTACAATTCGATCCTGGCTCGACAAATCATAGGATTTGACACCATCACCACCCGTGGGTTCGTCCGGCTCAATATCGCCATCGTCAACCCCGTGCAATAGGGCATCAATTTCGTCTTGGCTTAATAAGTCTTGCACGCCTTCTCCTACTTAGTGGCCAGCTTGGCCTAAATTAAAACGATTTTATTTTTATTGAATAACAAAATTGGTAAATAAAATTTGCTCTACACCACCCTCAATACCGGTTTCTTGAGTCACCAGGCGATTCACTTCTGTGGTTAAACTGGTCCGTATACTGGCGCGGCCTTCGGCACTTCGTAAAAATGCAAAATCTTGAGTGCTTAAAAAATTAATAATAGAACCGCGAATCATCGGACTATGAGTATCCAGCGCACCAGCAACATTGGCGTCTCGGGTTAAGGCTTCCATATGAATTTGTAAGTAGCGTTGACGATTGGCCACTTGGTAATTAATGATAAATTGCGGTTTAAACTTAATATAAATGGCGGGACCACTAGAGGGCTCTGTTGTTTCTTCAGCAACAACTTCGTCTACCGCCTCTTCAGTTTGGACGTCTTCACCGCCCATTAAAAAAATTGCTGCGCCAACCCCCATGCTTATTACCAGTAATGCCACGACAACAATAATAATGAGTTTTTTCTTGGAACCACCTTCGCCTATTTCATCGGCATCCATTTGCAATTCTTTTTCGTTGGCCATACGTCACCTTTTTGATTCCTAAACTAGATTTAGCAAGCCCTATGCCACGCTTGCACGTTTAACGTCTTTCCCGCTTTAAACTTAAGAGGCATAAGGCTAAGTGTAGACACAATAAGGAAATACACCCGCAGGCCTTGGGTGTAGGGAAAGGAGTCATGAGGGTATTTAAAAGGCTGGGAGCCCGTTAAGCACTATGCAAAATAATCCACCAGTGAGTTCGATTGCAGCTCTACGCTCTTAACCTCGTCTATTTCTTTTTCACTGCCATTGACTGTATGCTCCCCTTGCCAAGCTTGTTCGCCTTCTGCTTGGCCTCCAGCTTGCTGTTTAGATTGATCTGACACATTAACGTCCGTCAAATTAACGCCTTGCTGCTCAAGCATTTCTCTTAAACGAGGAGATTGCGCTTCTAAGGCGTCTCTAACCTGCTGATTACCGCTGGTGAAGGCTACGGTGATATGATCATTTTGCATTTTAATTTTAACTTCTAATGCGCCCATCTCGGGCGGATCTAATTGAATACGTGCTGTTTGTACATCCTGGGTACTCATTATGCTAATACGTTTGGCTATTTGTTCACCCCATTGAGGACTTTGCACAGGCACATCCAACTTAAGTTGAGCTTGGCTTTGAACATTCGCTAACGGTGTTTTAGCGCCGCCAAGTTCCATTTCCAACTCCTTACTCACGGGGGAACTTGCTTGCCATAAGCCCTCACTATTTTGAGGTACAACGTGTTCATTTAACATAGTGGGGGCCGCTGCCTGAGCAAGTGGCGTGATGGGTTCACTGAGTAATGTGTTTTTTGTCGCAAGCGTGATGGGTTTTTCATGCAAGCTTTGACTGTACAATTCGCTATCTTCTGCTGTGCTTAACAAACTTTCTAAAGGATGTGTCTCATCCGTTGAGGCCTCATTTACAGGTAACATTTTTGGTGTAAAAGCAGGCATAAGCGCGGCTTTTGCGGACTGTTCTTCACCACTCACTGCAGATTGCGTTGCCTGTTGTATAGGCTCAGGTATTTTGGGTAAGGATGACCGTGGAACAAGGGGCTGCTCTTGTCCGTGTTCCTCTCCTTGCTCCAGCCCTTGTTCCAGTCCTGCGGATAGCGAGCTTGGTTGCGCTAAGGGCTCGCTTATTTTGGCCATTTGAGCATTTAACTCGCCAGAGGCTGGTTTAGCCATTTTTGCCGTGGGTACCCACTTAACATCAAGGTTACGCTGGCGTTGAAGATCGTGTAACTCTAAGGGCAGGCTTGCCTGTGGGTTATGCATTATGGGTCCAAGCGCATGCTCCGTATTCACGACAAGCTCCGAATTATTCAGTGCTTGCTCATTAACATTTAATTGCTGAGGGCCCTTTGCCACTAGGGCGGCAAACTCTTGCCCTATTGGCACTGACGGCGAGTGCAATTGCTCATTAAGGGCTTGTGAAAACGAAGGGCTGCCAGCTGTACCTTGCTCGGCATGATCAAGTTCGGTATGGCTAGTAAGTGCTTGAGTGGGCGTGTTTTTTTGCGCACCTGTTGGAGCTAACCCATTCACGGTACTGGTTTGAACTGGGGCTACTTGCAGGCTAAATAACGGCATATTGGGCATAGACATAAACTCATTACAAAAGAACTTATTAGGTAATTGCAATGCTTAGGCCAATTGAAACGTCTATGGGGTTAAAATAGTAAGGAAGGTTTAAATTTGAATATATGGCTAAAAACTCATTAACCGCACACGGTTTATTATGCGGCTACCTGCATTTACATATACCTAACGGTTTGTTAACGGCTTAAAGTAAAGCCTGCAATTGCGTTTTTACCACCTTAAACTCTTGCTGTATGTTGATAAAACACGAAGGCAATGATTCAAGACTGTCGGCGCGGGCTAAATCTTCTATATTTTTTAACAACGCAGATAGATCTTCAGCATAGATATTGGCACTTGAGCCTTTTAAACTATGGGAAAGTTCTGTGCATAATGCGCTATTGGATTCGTTAATAGCCGCCTCTAATAATGGTAGTTTTTCTTCACTGTCACTTAGATAGGTGGTTATTAAATCCCCAAACATATCTTCCATTAATTCTTTTAATTCTATGATTTGTGGCATATTTAAGTGGGCCAAACTTATTCCTCCAGTCCCTGTGCACTCCATGACAAAGTAACCTTAACGGTATTGCCATTTCCTAAGTATTCAAGACTATCACAAATGTTCACTATTAGCGGTATGCCTCGACCACTATATCCTTGATCGGTGAATTGTTTGTCTTGTTTGCCCTGATAATCAAAACCGTCGCCACTGTCAATGACCGTAAGGGCAAGTCTGCCGCCCTCACTTGTGGGGGTATGGTCAAACTCAAAAGTTACATAACCCTCACCCATTGATTTCATGGCCTGTTCACGCTGTGCATAATATTCAGCAAAACCTTTAGCGTCTTTTTTAAGCTCAGAGCTTAACCCCAATACACCGTGTTCAAATGCATTAGAAAACAACTCCGACATTAATGTGTAAAGCTGCCCGCTAAAACCATGTAAGGCCGGTACATCACTTAAAATACCCAACATAACCGGTAACGGATTAAATGTTTTTAACGTATCGCCACGCAGGGTATACCGCATATTCCAATCGGTAGGGCCAGTAATCATGCCGCTGGATAAATCTATATTCACCTCGCCGACTTCAGACTCATCTACCATTCTCACTTCCAGTAAGGTGGTATCATCATCTTTACCCGACTCACCGGTAAATTCATTTAAACGGTGTACGATTTCATCAAATAACGTATCTTGGGTTTTATTGGCGTTAAAGATGTCCATTAGACGATCCTCACCAAACAAGTCACCGTCATCGTTGCGTGACTCTATGATGCCATCCGACCACATATACAAGCGGTCTTCACGGCGCAAGCTATAACGCTGGGTTTTACAATCAAATCCTTGCGACGACAATACTCCCAACGGCAAATGGGTAGAGGCTATTTTCTCTACTTCTTTGCTGTCGTGTCGTAACAGGTAAAAGTCCGGCAAGCCCCCCATCCAGACCTCTATTTGTTGTTTGCGGAAGTTTAAATTCAACATGCACACACAACAAAAATACCCTATGGGTAATATATTTTTAAGCTTGCTGTTAATTTCTCGCAGGATATCCTCCATTAAGAAACCTTTGGCGGTCATACCATAAAATATTTCAGCCAGCGGCATGGCGCCTATGGCCGCCGGTAATCCATGACCGGTAAAATCACCTAATAAAATATGCATACTGCCCGACGGTTTACGTGCAGCCAGTAATACATCGCCATTAAAAACCGAAAAAGGTGACAGCAAGTATTTTAAATTGGGTAAATTTAAACAGCCGCTATGCGTCACGTTGTCAAATACGGCACGGGCAACCTCTTGCTCGTTCACCATATGTTCATTGTTTTCGCTAATAAGATCGCGCTGATGCTGCAGGGTAATGTGCATTTTAGTCATGCGCGAAAAGGCGTTAATCTTGGCTTGCAAAATTATTTTGTTATAGGGTTTGGTCAGAAAATCATCGCCACCACTGTCAAGGCATTTGGCTAGATCGGTGGCATCTTGCAGGGACGTTAAAAAAATAATAGGCACCATATCTTCGCCAACCGACGATTTAATGGCCAATGCCGCTTCCTGCCCATTCATGTTGGGCATCATCACATCAAGTAATATTATATCGGGTTTTTGTTCATTGAATTGAGCCACAGCTTGTATGCCATCTTCGGCAAAACACACCTTATGACCCATTTTTTTTACGATGGCCGCTAAAATTAAGCGATCTGATTTATTATCGTCGGCAATTAAGATATTTAGAGGGGAATCAACCATGACCTAGCACCGAGTGTTCAAAGTAATCGACAAAGCACCGAGACCCTATACTCATAACAATAACAATTTTTACAAGAGCTCGCCGCGAGGGTAAAAGTGCCTGCACAAGGCATCTTCGAAAACCACCTTTTATGGCTGTGACGCTTACAAATATAAAACCACCACCCTTACTATTAGGGGGGACAATATATTCAATAAAGTACAAAACTCATGAATCACAGCTCACGAGTCACTCTATGGTAAAGAGCTGCTCAAAATTTGAAATCGTTAAAATCTTTTTCACGTCTTGATTACACTTAGTGATGCGTACGTTGGCGTTATCGCCTCCAGCGTGATCTCTTAATAACAAAAGCATGCCCAACGCTGAACTGTCCAAGTACGTGGCTCGGCTCATATCAATGACATAAGTCTTTACACCATCATCGGTTTTTTCATAGGCATCACGAAATTCTTGGTGGGCACTAAAATCAAAGCGACCCTCCACTTGTACAACCAGTTCACTACCACTAACAGATGTTGCTATTGCCATGTTTTACCCCTTTTGCGATCCCTTGCAGGTGACTATATTTAAGCATAGCCCAATAAACAAAAATGCTTATTAAAAAAGTGCGCCGTCACTGGACGCTCCAATTTACTTAGTTTTTAGCATAGTTCAATAAGACGCTAGAGCCAGTTAAATCCGCATAATTGACGTTTTTTGCAGTTTAATTCGCTCACGTTCATAAATACGCCAGCGGCCCAATAACATTAAGCCTGCCAGCCTTTTCACTTCATAACAGACACATCAAACTTGCTCACAAGGCCAAACGACAGTGCCGTTGAGTTTTCGCCCGCCACTTGCGTGCCTGCCACCGAGTCACCATGACCTTTGCCATTGGCTACCATGCTTGAATTATCATCATTACTTGCCAATGCAAAGGCCACATACATAGTGGTATCGTCGTTACAGGCATGATCATAACCCACGGCTATTAGGCTCGCATTGCTGTTAGTGGCATCGCTGTCCAAGCTCACATAATGGGCTTTTACTGTGCCTTTTTTACTTATTTGCATGCTACCCCCCATACTTATATTCGTGGCGTCGCGGCCCGCTACCCCGCCGGCATCGGTTTCCGTTTGAAAGCCGCCGCCAAAGGTGAACGTGCCCATTTTATAACTGCCTGTGACGGCGAGTGCGGTATGTGCCTCCCCTCCTGCAAAATTCCCGTCGCCTATATTCATGTAGGCCGCGCCAACCGTTAACGGCCCCTTAGAGAAATTACCTTTTAACAAAAGGCTGTCAGCATCCGTGGTGCCCTCGGCCGGCATAAACGTCAGCGCGGCGTTTACACCATTCATGGCTGGGCTTTCATAATAAAATACGTTGTCGGCGCGTCCGGGCAGCCCCATGCCCGCCCACAAGTTGCCCGCATCACCCACTTGGTCGGCAAATAAGTTGTAGTCATTAATCCATTGATCGGCGGCCGGCATGTGACCAATTAAGGCTTTACCGAAGTCACCTTGCAGCCCCACAAAAGAGGGACGGCCTTTCGTAAATATTTGACCAGTATTCGCCGCACTTGAACCATTACCGTCGTTGATGCCCTGTGAGGTGGGGTCCAGACCGGTCTCAAATTGAAACAATACATCCCAGCCCGGCTCAATATTATTTTTACCCCTAAACCCTAAACGAGACGAGCTACTGGTGGCATACATGCTAGCGTCGTTGCCATCATTTACATTGTCGGCTGAAACATGCCCCACACCATACACATTCAATTCAAGGGCACTCACCCCTGAGCCCATGAATAACGCACCTAATAAAATTGCGCTTTTTTTATTTTTAAATCCATACATTTTGACTCTCCTTGGCCTAATGCCATCACATTAAATAACGCCAACGGGCGCGCTAATCTTTTTACATATAATAATTGATGCTAAAGAATTGATTTCACAAGCCCAAAGCATATAGATTAGAACTTAAATTTAGTTCACTAAGGCCCAAGGTCAAGTTATGGCGTAGATAAGCTGAAAGGAGGTCACGATAAAAAGCACAGCTAATATTTAAGCTGTGCTCTTTAGCTGTAAAAGAATATGTTCCGCTATATTTTGCAAGGGTAAAATTTTATCACCGGCGCCAACGGCCGCCGCCGCCCCTGGCATGCCCCACACCACCGACGTATTTTCATCTTGAATAATGGTGTAACAGCCGGCATTTTTCATGGGCAACATGGCATGTGAACCATCCGCCCCCATGCCCGTCAGCATGACACCAATGGTGCTTTTAGCACAGTGCTGTGTGATTGAATTAAACAACACCTCTACCGACGGAAGGTGCAAATTTACTCGCTCTCCGGTAAATACTTTGCAATATAATAACCCGCCTTTTTTTGTGACCTCCAAGTGTTTATCCCCAGGAGCAATATACACATGGCCCACCATCAATTTGTCACCATCACGGGCTTCACACACATTCATGGGCAACAAGCCATCTAAACGCTTAGCAAACGAGGCACTGAATACCGGGGGGATATGCTGCGTAATAACAATGGGCGGGCTGTCGGCCGGCATCATTAATAATAATTCACGAATGGCCTCGGTGCCCCCCGTACTGGCGCCAATGGCAATGACTTTATTGCTTAACTTACCCAGTTTTACAGGGGCTTTAGCAGTCAGTGGCGCTCGCGCAGCTTGGTGCTCTAAGCGTGCAATATTTGCCACCGAGGCTATTTTTACTTTTTCAATAATCTCTTGTGCATAGTCGGCCAATAACTCGGGGTTGTCGGCACTGGGTTTGCCCACATAATCCACGGCACCATATTCCATGGCCTGCAAGGTCGCGGGCGCGCCTTTTTGAGTAAGGGTAGAAATCATCACCACCGGCATGGGTTTTAAACGCATGAGGTTTTTTAAAAAGGTAATGCCATCCATCTTGGGCATTTCAATGTCTAAGGTCACAACGTCAGGATTAAGCTGCTTAATTTTATCGCGGGCAATAAAAGGGTCCTCAGCGGTGCCTATCACTTCAATATCGGGGGCCGCCGCAAAAATGCCGCACAGAACTTTGCGAATTAAAACTGAATCATCGACCACCAATACTTTAATCATTAACCGCTCCTGTATTTAGTGCAACAGCCTGAAGCCTGTTCATATGACTCTCCAATTCAAAGCCTATTATGGGCTTGGAGGCAGCATTGACGTGAAAAATATTAATCAAATAATTCAACATCATTGCTATCATCTTTATGTTTTGTAATATCAGCCATGTAACCGGTTTCACGACTGGCAATGGTATCGTTACGGGTCGTGGTTATACGCCTTACTTTCACCGCACCGGTATCGGGAAAATACAACACTTTTCGGGAAAAAATATCACCCACATCGGCCACTTTTATCGGCAAGCCTTCTTGGCGTAAATAATCGTATACAAATAAAATGTTACGTTGCCCAATGTCGGTCATGTGGGCTAACACTTGGCCGCCACCAAATAATTTCACTTCTAAATTTTGCTTGCGCGCCCCTAAGCCATACAAGGTATTTAATAAATGCTCCATGGCATAGTTACCGTAGCGGGTGGCCGCTGAGTTACTGTCACTGCCCCATTGCTTAGTGCTGTGCGCGTTTTGTTCGGGCAACATAAAGTGATTCATGCCACCAATACCCAAAGTGACATCCCGTACACACGCACTGATACAAGAACCTAACACGGTTGCGATCATTTCTCCGTGACAGGTGGCGTAAAATTCGCCGGGTAAAATTTTAGCCGCCCAGGTGTTATGGGTTTTATCAAAATAACGATTAACATGCGCAAACTCGACCTCCATAGGGGGCTGTGGGGTGGTCGCATGTTTATGCCCATGGGGCTTTTTATGTTGTTTATGTTGTTTATGCATATCGCCCCCCCTTTTTTAACATTTCAACACGCCGTATTTCATTACTTCGCTTTTTGATAAATAGTTCGACCTTTAGAGACAAAGCGGTCGCTGACCCCATGCAATGTTTCACTGTGGCCAATAAATAAATAGCCGCCATCATTTAGCTGGTCGGCTAAGCGAGAAAATAACTCTTGTTGCGTTTCTCTGTTAAAATAAATGACCACGTTGCGACAAAATATGACATCAAACTTATGTTTAATGGGCCAGGGGCCTAATAAGTTTAAGCGGTTAAATTGAATAAGGTTACGTAATGCCTCTTTAACTTGACCCATTTCCGAATTTTTTTGTCGTAAAAAAGACGACAAATAATCCCTAGGTAATTGCTCTATATCCTCAAGCGGATAAATTCCAGCGCGGGCTTTTGTTAATACGTCGCTGTCCAGATCGGTGGCCAATATTTTAATATCATATTGCTTAATCGGCATATTTTTGCTGAGAGTAATGGCAATACTGTAAGGCTCGGGCCCCGTACTGCAGGCCGACGACCACACTCTAATGGGGTGTCGGTGCCCCTTTTTTTTCCATTCAGGAATCACCACCTTTGATAAAAACTCAAAATGATGGGACTCACGGAAAAACGAGGTTAAATTGGTGGTTATGGCATTTAAAAACTCATTGGTTTCGGTGTCTTCATGGGTTTCTAAATACTGACAGTATTGTGAAAAATCGCTGAGTTTTAGCTTACGGATACGGCGCGCGATACGGCTGTATACTAGGTCTTTTTTATGATCCCCCAGTACAATGCCGCTAATATCGTAGGCCTTGGCGGCAAGGATAGTAAAGTCCTTGTCGGCCATGGGGAACTCCTTACCCGAATAATCCATAATTGCCTATTGGTTAATGACTAATTCGTTTGAGGTGGGGGTGGTCGGGCAGAGGCTGCCCTCAACCGAGGCCACCCCGTGGCCGACCCAAGTTGGCATCCGAGTCCTATTAAAACTCCTGCCAATCATCACCGTCGTCCGCTACGCTTGGACGGCTATGACTGGACGCCACCGCTACCGGCCTTGGGGCTGCGGGTGCCATGGACATGGTTGACGCACTGCGTGCCACTGTACGTACATTACTGCCGCCTGAGCCACTCATTTGAAAGAAGCCCACTAGATCCTGCATGGATTTCGCTTGCTCGGTCATGGTTTCACTGGCGGCACTGGCCTCTTCTACTAACGCCGCATTTTGCTGGGTCATTTCGTCCATCTGGCCGATGGCGGTGTTGACTTGGTTAATGCCCGAGCTTTGCTCTTCGGCGGCGGAACTTATCTCTTTGATCATATTGCTTACGCGCTCAACCGCATCCACAATTTCATTGAGTGTGGTGCCTGACTCGTTCACTAACTCAGTGCCGTTATCGACTTTTTCAACACTGTCACGAATTAAATCTTTAATCTCTTTGGCAGCACCGGCTGAACGTTGCGCGAGGTTTCGTACTTCACCTGCCACCACCGCAAAGCCTTTGCCTTGCTCTCCTGCTCGTGCGGCTTCCACCGCCGCGTTCAGTGCTAACAGGTTGGTTTGGAAAGCAATTTCATCAATCACGCCAATGATGTCGGCGATTTTTTTACTGGACGAGTTAATCTCGTCCATGGCCACCACGGCTTTGCCCACCACTTCGCCACCCTTACGGGCTTTGTCCTGCGCATTACCGGCCAATTCGTTGGCATGGTTAGCGTTCTCAGCGGTTTGTTTCACTGAGCTGGTCATCTCTTCCATGCTGGAGGCAATTTCCTCTAAGCTAGACGCTTGCTCTTCGGTGCGTTGCGATAAGTCAGTATTGCCTTGGGCAATTTCGGTAGAACCGGTGGCCACCGTACCGGCCGCCTCGTTAATGTTGCCAATGATCTCGGTGAGTTTTTCGCCGGTGGCGTTAGCATCGGTTTTAAGTTTATCAAAAATGCCATCGTAATCGGCTTCGATGCGCTCGCTGAGCTTACCGTTGGACATGGCATCTAAAATACGCGCGGTGTCGTTAATGACGTTTTCGGCAATGCCCACAAGACGATTAAGTCCCACAGAGAGGTTCTTAAAGAAGCCTTTTTTGTCATCTACCGTGGCGCGTACCGTTAAATCGCCGGCGCCGGCACTTTCGATAATGCTGTCCACTTCTTTTTCCACCGCCACTTCATCGGTGCGGTCATTCCATTCCACCACGGTGCCCAGGCGCTCACCATCGGCACTGTTAATAGGGTTCGCCACTAAACCAAAGGTACGTCCGCCCACCACTATTTCAGTGCTGTAAGTAGAGGACAGATTGCCCACCATATTGCGCTGATGCGCCGGATTTTTATGGAAGATGTCTATGTTGCTGCCCATCACTTTACTGGCAGAAAAGTTGGGTAGGTCCGTTCTGATGTCCGCCTCGGCGGTGGACAGCATGTTATCAACCGCCTTGTTCATGTAGATTACTTCAAAGTCCACATTGGCGATCATGGTATTGGCACCACAGGCATCCAGTGCCAGCTTGACCCGGGTATTTTCGTCGGCGGCCTGTTTCTCTA
>MAAB01029711.1_pt1 | contig 22091 bp, 19 predicted proteins | sample 1115991 | NCBI WGS metagenome assembly MAAB01 (sample SAMN04961124, study PRJNA320927) | seawater metagenome | isolation source: sample BD02T18 sea water enriched with oil for 18 days | place: USA:Gulf of Mexico | collected 2013-07-27
TCCATGGCAAACTCAACGATAAGAATCGCTGTTTTAGTGGATAAACCAATCAGCAATACTAAACCAACTTGCGCATAAATATTGTTTTCCATTCCAAGAATATAAAGTGTCAGCATTGAGCCAAATAACGCTAATGGCACAGCCGCTATGACAGAGAACGGTATGGTCCAGCTTTCGTATTGTGCCACTAAAAATAAGTAAACAAATAGTATGGCTAAGCCAAATAAAATAGGGGCTAAGTTACCCGCTTCAATTTCTTGTTTAGACTGACCTGCCCATTCAAAAATATAACCTTGCGGTAAGTTCTCAGCTAATTCCTCCATGATAGATATTGCCTCACCTGAAGAATGACCAGCAGTTGCTTGCCCTGTAATACTCGCACTACGATATAAGTTAAAATGGCTGATACTTGTTGGGCCTAAAATAGGCTCTAACTTCGCAAGTGTCGTTAATGGCACCATTTCACCGTCTTGGTTGCGGACAAAGTAATGACGCAAATCAGAAGGGTCTTTTCTAAATTCCGTTTCCGCTTGTATGGTTACTTTATAGGTACGGCCAAACTGACTGAAGTCATTAATATACATTGAGCCTAGTTGAGCCTGAAGAGTGGTAAATATATCGGATAAAGCGACACCTTGAGCTTTAGCTTTGTTACGGTCAACCTCTAAAAAGTATTGCGGAACATTAGCACGATAGGTACTGAAAACTCGGTTTAACTCAGGACGCTGATTCGCCTCATATATCAGTCCATTCATTACTTGCGCTAGATCAGTTGGGCTTCGACCTTCACTGTCTTGTAATTTAAATTCAAAGCCTGAACTTGTCCCTAAACCTGGAATAGGTGGCGGATTGAAAATCATAATTTGTGCATCAGGCATGGTCCAAAGTTGTCCCATTAAGCGACGGATAACCTGTCGTAATTGCAGTTCTTTATCAGTTCTCTCTTCCCAATCTTTTAGCATGATAATGCCCAAGCCATTATTAGAACCCGCACCACCTAATAATGAAAACCCTGACACGGTAATAATATCAGTAACCGCAGGATCTGCTTTTATCATCGGCGTTATTTTATCAATAAGGGCCTGTGTTCTATTACTTGAAGCAGCATCTGGTAACTGTATATCAAGGAAAACATAACCTTGATCTTCGCCAGGAACAAAGCCTGTCGGTACAGAGGTGGTTAACCATCCCGTTGCTAAAAACAATAGTCCTACAACAATGCCAACACGAGCAGTACGTTTTAATAAGAAGTTAACACCTGTGGTATAACTGCCCGTCATTTTTTTAATACCGCGTTCAAATGGTGATAACCATTTAATCGGCTTCATATTATCTTTATTTAATAAAACAGTACAAAGCGCGGGGCTCAAAGTTAAGGCATTGATAGAAGAGATAATAACGGCAAATGATATGGTTACTGAAAACTGTTTATAGAGCTCACCAGTTATTCCCGGCATAAAAGCAACAGGAACAAATACAGCAAGTAACACTAAGGTCGTTGCTATGATAGGGCCAGAAACTTGCTCCATGGCTTTTGTTACAGCTTCTTTAATTTCAAGTTGTTCTTCTTTAAGAATTCGTTCGACGTTTTCAATAACAATAATGGCATCATCGACCACAATTCCTATTGCCAGTACCAAACCAAATAAGGTAATTGTGTTAATGGTGTATCCCATCACTAACATAAAAGCAAAAGTACCAATTAATGACACAGGTATAGCAATAGTCGGGATGAGTGTTGCACGCCAATTTTGTAAAAATAAGAAAACCACTAAAATGACCAAACCAACCGCTTGAAATAATGTCGTTTTAACTTCTTCAATAGAGCGGATAATAAACTCAGTAGTATCGTAAGGAATGACATATTCGAGTCCATCAGGAAAACGCTCTGATAACTTTTTCATCTCGAGTTTCACTAATCGAGCAACTTCAGTAGCGTTTGCGCCAGGCAGTTGATATATCACTAAAAATGCGGTTTCCTTGCCATTTAAACGTGCTTTAGTACCATAGTCTTGCGCGCCTAAATCTAAACGGGCAACATCAGCTAAACGGACAAAGTTACCGTTAGAACGAGCACGAATAATGGTTGAACCAAATTCTTCAACTGTTTTTAATCGCCCTTTCGCTTGTATTGAATACTCAAATTGCTGGTTAGGTAATGATGGACTGGCACCTAATTTACCGGCGGCAACAATTAGATTTTGCTCTTGCAGTGCTTGTTTTACTTCGGTAACCGTAACACCTAATGATGCCATCCGGTCAGGCCTTAGCCATGCACGCATACTATAGGTCATTTCACCCATCACACTAGCTTCTGCAACACCTGGAATACGCCCTAGCGGTTCAGTTAATGAATTGGTTGCATAGTTACTTAAAAAGAGTTGGTCGATTCCTGCTTGCTCTGAGAATAAATTAATCGCCATTAACATCGAGCTAGATTTTTTCTTAACCGTTACGCCTTGACGTGTTACTTCTGAGGGTAGAGAGCTTTGAGCGAGTGCTACTCTATTTTGCACGTTCACTTGTGCCATATCGTCATCTGTGCCCACTTTAAAAAACACAGTAATGGTTGCAGAACCATTATTTGATGCCGTTGACTCAATGTACATCATATCTTCAACACCATTGATTTTCTCTTCAATGGGACGAATCACAGACTCTTCGACAACTTGTGCACTAGCGCCGGGATAGACAGCAGATATTTGAACTTGTGGAGGCGTTATTTCTGGGTACATATTTACCGGTAATAACCCCATAGCGATTAAACCGGCTAAGGTAATAACAATAGAAATAACAAAGGCAAATTTAGGCCTATGAATAAACGTTTTACTGATCATAAATGTGCCCTTATTGCGCTAAAAAGTCAGAAATTGTACCGGTAAGCGGATCAACACGTTTACCGACAGGTTTGACTGCAATGCCATTTCTTACTTTTTGTAACCCTTCTACAATTACTCGTTCGTTGGCTTTAACACCTGACTCAACGACCCACATTGCGTTTATTCTTCTTCCGAGTGTAACCAAGCGTTGAGTAACTTTATTATCTTCGCTAACAACAAGCACAAACTTCCCTTGTTGATTTTCCTGCACAGCGGCTTGTGGCACTAATGCCATGCTTTCTTTCTCCTTACCTTCAATGATTAGCGTAACGAACAAGCCAGGTAAAATAATGCCGTCTGGGTTATTAAATTTCGCCCGTAATTCGACAGTTCCCATACCTTCATCGATTTTGGTATCGGCGAAAGTTAACAATCCAGATTCGCTATATTGGGTGTTATTGGGTAAACGCAAAGAGATATTAATTGATAAATCTTCAGGCTTTTTGGTGTTTTTATGTTTTTGTAAATAAGAAACATAATCACTTTCTTCTACTTGAAAGCTCACATACATAGGGTCAGTTGCCGTTAATGTGGCAAGTGTATTACTTGTCGGACTAACAACCGTACCGACATTATAATTGACCTTACCTATACGACCTGAAAAAGGGGCTTTAATAATAGCGTAACTTAAGCTTAACTCTGCTTTTGCTAACGTTGATTCAGCCACCTTAACGGCGGCTTTCGCTTGTGAGTCATTGGTAATTAATTTATCAAGATCAGATTGCGAAATATAGCCATCACCGGCGACTTCACGGCCGCGTTTTAAGTCTCGGGCGGCACCGTCTGCGCCAGCAATTTTACTGGTTAAATCTGCTTTGGCCGATTCTAAAGAAGCTTGGTAAGCGGCGGGGTCAATCTTTAAAAGAACTTGATCTTTTTCAACACTTGACCCTTCCTCGAAATGACGTTCAATTAACTCACCTTCAATACGAGCGCTTAGATCAACTTCTTTTGAAGCGACAGTACGAGCAACAAATTCACGATAACTACCAATTTCATTTACTTTTATGTCATAAACAGAAACAGCCGGAGCTGGAGGAGCTTTTTTTATTTGCTCAGCCTCGCCACAGCTGGCAACAGCAAAGACAATGACTGACAAAAAACTAAGACGAGATAAAGCAGGTTGAAAAAATTTTAGGTGTTTTGTGAACATCTATGTTCTCCATTTAGGATGTAACAGCACGTAACTAAAACAGCTAATCAATGATAAAGCTGCTAAAAAAGTTATTATTGCATTAGATCATAGTTAAATCAGTTGTAAAATGTAATCAAAGGCTCTTAATTTGTTATTATTTTTAGATAAAATTATTATTTCCTTTGATTTTATAAAATGAGAATTGAAATAATCGACATTCGCCCATATATTTCTTCACAAGGTCATAAAAAACAAATAAAAATGAGCAATCCTAGAATTTATCAAAATCAATCGCTAACGATCGGAGATACGATTACCTTAACTGATGATGCATTTGGTCATACGGTACGTGTTTTGCGATTAAAAGATGGCGACGCCCTCACCCTTTTTAATGGCGAATTATTTAATAATTCATTAGGTGAATATCAAGCAGAGCTCACAAACGTCAGTAAAAAACAAGCTCAGGTTGTGATTAAAAGCTTTACTGAAAGAAATATTGAATCACCGTTAAATATTCATTTAGGCCAAGGTATTTCTCGTGGCGATAGAATGGATTTTACCCTACAAAAATCAGTGGAATTAGGGGTTAATACCATAACGCCACTGTTCACTGAGCGGTGCGGTGTTAAATTAACGGGTGAACGTTTACAGAAAAAAATAGACCAGTGGCAAAAAATAGTCATAGGTGCTTGTGAACAAAGTGGACGTTGTACGGTCCCTACTGTTATGCCTGCCATTTACTTAGATGAATGGCTCGTTCAAGAGAGCTTGGCGCTAAAGCTAAATTTACATCCAAAAGCACAATATTCTATTATGAATTTGCCTGAGGATAACCAAGCTGATTCAAAGCAACGCGTCCGATTACTAATTGGTCCCGAAGGTGGTTTAAACGATAATGAAATTAAAAAAGCCAATCAAGCGGCTTTTGTCGATGTGTTATTAGGACCTAGAGTTTTGAGAACAGAAACAGCAGCATTAACCGCAATTACCGCATTACAATGCCGTTTTGGCGACATTAAATAGTAACGAACACATTAGGAAAAAAAATGACAATCAAACTTGGCGTAGTAATGGACCCTATTTCAGAGGTCAATGTAAAGAAAGATTCATCTATGGCGATGATGTTCGAAGCTCAGAAACGTGGTTACGAAATTTATTATATGGAAATGAAAGACTTGTACCTTGATCAAGGGCAATGTCGAGCAACAGCTCAAAAATTAAAAGTATTTGACGATACCGAACACTGGTATGAACTTGACGAAGTAAACGATATTTCGGTGTCTGAGTTAGACGCAGTATTAATGCGTAAAGATCCTCCTTTTGATACTGAATTCATATACGCAACTTATATGTTAGAACGCGCGGAAGTTGAAGGCACCTTAATTGTAAATAAGCCACAAAGCTTACGTGATTGTAACGAAAAGCTATTTACCGCTTGGTTTGCAGAGTTAACACCACGTACGTTAGTGACACGTAATAACGATAAAATTCGCGAGTTTCATCAACAAGAAAAAGATATTATTATTAAGCCACTTGATGGTATGGGTGGAGCTTCCATTTTCCGTATCAAAGAGAATGATGCCAACGTGGGTGTAATTTTAGAAACATTAACAAACCATGGTAATCAATATGCGATGGTACAAGAATTCATGCCTGCCATTAAAGATGGCGACAAGCGCATTCTTATCGTCAATGGTGAACCTATGCCGTATTGCTTAGCGCGAATTCCAGCGCAAGGTGAAACTCGTGGCAATTTAGCGGCCGGTGGTCGAGGCGAAGCACGCCCGCTTAGCGCAACCGATAAATTAATAGCTGAAACAATTGCACCTGAATTGAAGAAACGTGGTCTATACTTTGTAGGGTTAGATGTTATTGGTGACAAAGTTACCGAAATTAACGTAACCAGTCCTACCTGTATTAGAGAAATTGAAGCCGCATATCCTATTAACATCAGCGGTAAATTAATGGATGCAATCGAAGAAAATATTCGTCCTAGAGCTTAATCACTTTAGATATTATTTTTTACCACAAAATAAAGTTATTGAGTCTATTACTTAGCTGTGATCCTTATGTAAAAAGGATCACAATACCTCTAAAAACAATTATGCATATAGTTTTTAAAACTTAAGATGTAAAAAGGTGAAGGTATGGAAAGCTTAGAAAATCAATTTTTAATCGCAATGCCCGCATTAGATGATTTATGTTTTAATAAAACCGTTACCTATATTTGTGAGCACAATGAACAAGGTGCGATGGGGCTTATTATTAATTTGCCCGTAAATATTACCTTAAACGAGCTGCTAACTCAGATAGATGCAGAAAAAGAGGCATCCCCTGAATTAGGACAACAAGTGCTAAAAGGCGGCCCTGTTTCGCAGGACCGTGGTTTTGTTTTACATAGTCCACAAGATTGCTGGAAACAATCATTATCCTTAAGTAAAGACGTAATGATCACCACCTCTAAAGATATTTTAATGGCGCTAGGTACAGAAGAAGCACCAGAAAAATATATGGTTACTTTAGGATACGCGGGCTGGGGTCCAGGGCAACTAGAAGAAGAAATAAAATCCAACTCTTGGCTTTTAACACCTGCTGATGGTGACATTGTATTTGATACACCTATTGAACAACGCTGGAAAAAAGCAACTGAAAAGCTTGGCATTGATATCGGACACTTATCAGCAGATGTTGGTCATGCTTAAATTAGAATATGTATGCTAAGGAAATTAAGTGGTAAATAAAGTAGGCCAACGCACCATCTTAGGCTTTGATTTTGGTAAAAAATATATTGGTGTTGCTGTCGGACAAGAACTTACCGGCAGTGCTTCACCTTTAGGCTCGATTAAAGCAAAAGATGGAATTCCTAACGAAATGGAATTAACTAAGTTTATCAAGGAATGGTTACCTGACTTTTTAGTCGTCGGTTTACCCTTAAATATGGATGGTAGCGAACAACAACTCACCCGTGATGCGAAGAAATTTGGTAATCGCTTATCGAATAAGTTTTCTCTAAAGGTAGAATTTCAAGATGAGCGTTTAACAACTGCAGATGCCAAAGAAAGATTATTTGCAGAAGGGGGTTATCGTAACTTGAAAAAAGATAATATTGACGCGGAATCGGCAAGGTTGATTATAGAAAGCTATTTTGAGTCTCAGTACTCATAAAATAAATTGTAGGTCGCCAAGCTATAACAGTTAATTTGTTGGCTTGGGAACCTACAATTGGTCTTTATGTTTAATAAATATATTAAATAAAGGTTAGTCGTCCTTAGGCTCTAAACCATCTAGGGTTACACCACTTAATGCCCCCGTTCCACCTTGATCATTACTCCGTAATTTTATCATCAAGCGTAAATCATTTGGCGAATCAGCGTGATGCAGCGCATCAGCATAATTCACTAACCCTTTTTGATACAAGTCAAACAAAGCACCATCAAAGGTTTGCATGCCTTGCTCTTTCGATTTTTGCATGACTTCTTTAATACTACCAATATCACCTTTTTTAATAAGCTCTGCGACATAAGGTGAATTAAGTAAAATCTCAATCGCGGCAACACGTCCAGTACCATCACGCGTTGGGATCAACTGCTGAGCAATAATACCTCGTAAATTTAGTGCTAAATCAAACAACAACTTGCCATGTTGATCTGCAGGTACCAAATGCATAATACGATCAATAGCTTGGTTAGCATTGTTGGCATGCAATGTTGCTATACATAAATGCCCTGTTTCAGCAAAACTTAAGGCATGTTCCATAGTTTCTTGGTTACGTATTTCACCAATTAAAATAACATCAGGAGCTTGGCGTAAAGAGCTTTTTAATGCTGCATCAAAACTCTCGGTATCTAAGCCAACTTCGCGTTGGGTTACCATACAACGACCATGCTCATGAACAAATTCAACAGGATCTTCAATGGTCAGAATATGTCCACGCGAATTTTTATTGCGGTAACCAATCAATGAAGCCATTGATGTTGATTTACCCGTACCGGTACCACCAACAAAAAGTACTAAGCCGCGCTTAGACATCACCACGTCTTTTAAAACTGACGGTAAACCTAAATCATCAGCATCAGGTATTTCAGTCACTATGCGGCGAACAACCATGCCTGCCATATCTCGCTGCCAAAAAGCAGATATACGAAAACGGCCAATGCCGTCAATTGAAATAGCAAAGTTACATTCTTTTTCTTCGTCGAATTGTTTTATCTGCTTGTCATTCATTGCATTATGAACCAATGCTAATGATTCATCGCTTGTTAATCGGTGATCATCAATCGCTTGTAACTCGCCATTCACTTTTGCACTTACTGCTAGCTTGGCTGTAACAAACATATCAGAGGCATCTTCATGTACCATTTTTTGTAATAAATCATGAAAATTCATTATTATTTCTCTTATCGTTTGTACCGTAATATAGGGTGTAAGTAATATTTAAGTCTTAAAAACAAATAAGGCTCAATATTATGTATAGTTAATAACCGCGAAACTGGTTTTTATCTACCGCTTTTTCCATCGCATCTTGCTTGGTGATTAATCCTCGATTTACTAAGCCCTGTAAACATTGATCCATCGTTTGCATGCCATTAGACATACCAGTTTGAATCGCACTGTACATTTGCGGAATTTTGTCTTCACGAATTAAATTTCTAATTGCCGGAATACCCAGCATAATTTCATGAGCAGCAACTCGACCTCCACCTACTTTTTTGATCAATGTTTGAGAGATAACCGCACGAAGTGACTCCGATAACATTGAGCGCACCATAGACTTTTCTTCACCGGGGAAGACATCAATAATACGATCAATCGTTTTGGGTGCTGACGTGGTATGTAAAGTACCAAAGACTAAATGCCCGGTTTCTGCGGCAGTCATCGCTAAACGAATAGTTTCTAAATCTCGCATTTCACCAACAAGAATAACATCGGGATCTTCACGCAATGCACTACGTAGTGCGGCTTCAAAGCTTAGCGTATCTCGATGTACTTCACGCTGATTGATTAAACACTTTTTATTTTCATGAACAAATTCAATCGGATCTTCTATGGTAAGTATATGATCATGTTTACTGTCGTTAATATAATCGACCATGGCTGCTAGGGTTGTCGATTTACCCGAACCTGTCGGCCCAGTCACTAAAACTAAACCTCGTGGAGTATCAGAAATATCACGGAAAATATCAGGACAACCTAAGTCATCGAGTGATAATATTTTACTCGGTATCGTACGAAATACTGCAGCAGGTCCTCTGTTTTGATTGAAAGCATTAACACGAAATCGTGCTAAGTTAGGCACTTCAAAAGAAAAATCGACCTCTAAATTTTCTTCATACTCTTTGCGTTGGCGGTCATTCATAATATCATAGACCAAAGCATTCACGTCTTTCTCGTCAAATGCTGGAATATTGAGTTTGCGCACATCGCCATCAACACGAATTGATGGCGGAGAACCCGCTGACAAATGCAAATCTGATGCATCATTTTCCACACTAAAGGCCAGTAATTCGGTAATATCCATAAAAACCTCTTAAAAATTAATTTTTAAATTGAACGTAAGTTGACAAAAAAACGATATGACATCCATTAAAGATAATATTGCTAACATAAATCTGCAAATTTTTAATGCCTGCCAGCAGGCAAAGCGCTCAGCCGAACAAGTAACATTACTTGCGGTGAGTAAAACTAAAACGAGCAAAATGATAGAGCAGGCTTATATTTCAGGCCAACGCGCATTCGGTGAAAGTTATATACAAGAAGCTGTAGAAAAAATAAAGCAACTACAGAAATTCACCGACATCACTTGGCACTTCATCGGCCCTATTCAGTCAAATAAAACAAAGCTTATTGCTGAAGACTTTTCATGGGTACACAGTGTTGACCGTATAAAAATAGCAAAACGTCTTAATGATCATAGGTCTAGCAAAGATACTCCCCTCAACGTTTGTTTACAAGTCAATATTAGTGGTGAGGAAAGCAAGTCTGGCGTAACGGTTGGCGAACTTAATGACCTCGTTAACTTTATACAAGAATGCGAACATTTAACTTTGCGTGGTTTAATGGCTATCCCTGAAAAAAATGCTTCAACGCAGAGCTTTGAAAAAATGCAGCAACTTTTCTCTGAATTACAGAAAAAACACCCTAGCGTTGATACTTTATCAATGGGCATGTCCGGCGATTTAGATACCGCGATTAGTGCGGGGTCAACCATGGTAAGAGTAGGTTCAGCTATTTTTGGTGCAAGAGAAGATAAATAACAATCTATTTCACTTTATTAGCGTTTTATTCGTTACAATAGCGAAATTATTAAATCCATTTCAATCGATATTATTTACAGGTATATGATGACAAAAATAGCTTTTATTGGCGCAGGTAATATGAACGGCGCTATTATTTCTGGCTTAGTAAAAACAGGTTTTAATGCTGAAGATATTATGGTGTCAAATCCTTCGCCTGAAAAACGCCTAGCGTTAAAAGAACAGCTTGGTATTTTACAAACCGACGATAACATTGAAGCAGCTAATTTTGCTGACTTTATTGTACTTGGTGTTAAACCACATTTTATTGCAGGTGTTTGTCAAAAAATTAGCGAGCAAATGGATATTAGCAACAAGTGCTTTATTTCTGTTGCCGCTGGTTGCACAGTAGCACAAATGAAAAACGCCTTAGTAAACCCTTGTGCGATAATTCGCACCATGCCAAATACGCCATCGCAATTAGGGCTGGGAGTTACAGGTATTTATGCTGCTGAAAATGTAAACGAGCATCAAAAACAAATAGCCGACGCGCTAATGAGTTCTGTAGGTATTGTAAAGTGGTTAAACACTGAAGATGAAATAGATCACATTATTGCGGTTTCAGGATCAGCTCCTGCGTATTTTTTCTTGTTTATGGAAGCCATGGAAAAACAAGCCATTACATTAGGGTTTACGGCAAAAGAAAGTCGAGAATTAGTGCAACAAACCGCATTAGGCGCCGCTCAAATGGTAGCTAACCACGATATCCCAATCAGTGAGTTGCGTGCTAAAGTGACATCAAAAGGTGGTACTACAAACGCAGCCATTAATTCTTTTATTGATGACGGCTTGGAACAAATAGTAACAAATGCGATGAATAGTGCATTGCATCGCGCTAAAGAAATGGCGCAAAATAACGTTTAAACAAATTTTTGAATTTTATAAATTATTAAGTTTTGGAGAAGTCGATGGAAGCCATTAATTATTTGCTGAGTTTTGTCTTTGATGCATTATTAATGCTGTTAGTTTTACGCGTATGGTTACAGCTGGTGCGTGCAGATTTTTATAACCCACTCAGTCAGTTTATCGTAAAAGTAACCAACCCAGCAGTTATCCCGTTGCGTCGAGTTATTCCAGGCTTTGGTGGGATTGATGTTTCAACCTTGTTATTAGCATTTGCTGTCGCTACCTTAAAGTTTATTATTGTTCCATTACTTAATGGTGGTGATATTAATATTATGACCGCACTTTATTTAGGGTTTATTTATTTAATCAAACAAAGCGGAGTGTTGTTGTTTATGCTGATGTTGGTTATGGCATTAATGAGCTGGGTCGTACAAGGCTACAACCCAACACAAGCAATACTAAACCAATTAACTGAACCTTTTTTAAAGCCAATAAGACGTATAATTCCAAGTATTGGCGGCTTAGATTTGTCCATACTTATCGCCTTTTTATTTCTTAACGTGGTTAATATTTTCTTAAAAGGCTCAGTGCCGGGTTGGGCAATGCTATAAAGAGCTGGTGCAATATAAACAGGTTTTGTAAGAACTTTTCTATAAAACCTGTCTTATTAGATGTATGAATACTTAAGATCAATAAGGAACTCATTATGAAAAAAATACTACAAACCTTTATTTTCATTCTTTTAGTCTCACTGACGTTAGTCAGTAACGTTTTTGCTGAAAATATGAAAAAAATGGGCACAATGCAAATTCACTATATCGCTCTTAATGCCACGTTTTTAACACCAAAAATTGCAAAAGCTTATAATATTGAACGAAGCCGTTTTAATGGTTTAATTAATATTTCTGTTTTAGACGACACTAAAAAGTCGACACCAGCTAAAGCCGTAGTTATGCGCGGTACTGCTCGTAATGATCTAGGCCAAATAAAAACACTTTCGTTTGACGAAGTAAAAGAAGGCGACGCCATTTATTATTTAGCGCAAGTTAAATACACTAATGAAGAAACCTTCTACTTTGATATCACGATTAATGATGGTAAAGAAATTCAGCAACTTAAATTTACGCAAAAATTTTATGTTGATTAACCCAGATTAATTCAAACTACGTCTTAATAATGTTTCCAATAAAATCAGGCTAATCCCTGATTTTATTTTTTTCATCTAAATTTTCAGGTATAAAAATGTCAACCATCGTATTAGCCACAGGCAATAAAGGTAAAGTAAAAGAACTTAGCCATTTATTAGCTGCACACAATATTGAAATAAAACCACAAAGCGAATTTAATGTCAGTGAAGTGGCAGAAACAGGCACAACATTTGTAGAAAATGCCATAATCAAAGCGCGTCATGCTGCAAAAATTACCGGTTTACCGGCAATTGCTGACGACTCAGGTTTAGAAGTTGATGCACTCGATGGTGCACCTGGTGTTTATTCTGCCCGTTATGCCGGTGAAAATGCCACCGATGAAGATAATACCAATAAACTGTTACACGCTTTAGAAAACACACCTGACAATAAACGTACAGCACGTTTTCATTGTGTTTTGGTTTACATGAAACACGAAAATGATCCAACGCCTATTATTTGTCATGGTGTTTGGGAAGGCTCAATTATTACCGAAAAATTGGGTGAGCAAGGTTTTGGCTACGACCCTATTTTTTGGCAAGAGCAGCAACAAATGACTTCAGCGCAATTACCACGCGATTTAAAAAATAATTTAAGTCATCGCGGTCAAGCACTCGCAAAACTTGTTCAACATTTTGGTGATAAATAATCGTGCTACAAGCTCCTCCTTTATCGCTATATATCCACATACCTTGGTGTGTGGAAAAATGCCCATATTGTGACTTTAATTCTCATGCCTTAAAAGCCGAGATACCTGAACAGGAATACGTAAAAAATCTTATTGAAGATTTAGATACCGACATTGCTAAGTTTGCTTTAAACGATCGTCCACTACATAGTATTTTTATAGGTGGCGGCACTCCTAGTTTATTTTCAGCGCCGGCCATTGAAACGTTATTAACCCAAGTACTTGAGCGTTTTGTACATAAACCCGACATTGAAATTACCTTAGAAGCGAATCCCGGTACGGTAGAAGCCGAAAAGTTTATTGGCTTTTTTAACGGTGGCGTTTCAAGACTTTCAATTGGTGTGCAAAGTTTCGAATCAGATAAGTTAATAAAGTTAGGTCGAATTCATGATAGCAACCAAGCGAAGAAAGCCGCCGAGCTTGCCTACTCGTGTGGTATAGAAACCTTTAACCTGGATTTAATGCACGGTTTACCACAACAAAATATCGCTAATGCCCTTGACGATTTGACTACTGCAGTGTCACTAAATCCGACACATTTATCTTGGTATCAATTAACCATAGAGCCCAATACGGCTTTTCATTCACGCCCGCCAACATTACCTGAAGATGAAGTTCTCTGGGATATTCAAGACCAAGGCATTGCCTTATTAGCGGATGCAGGTTACCAACAATATGAAATTTCTGCTTATTGTAAACCCGGCTTTGAATGTCAGCATAATATTAACTATTGGCAATTCGGTGACTACTTAGGTATTGGTTGTGGTTCCCACGGAAAAATTACCGATCCCGTTAACCAGAAAATTTATCGCACCATAAAAGTTAAACATCCAAAGGGCTATTTAGATAACAGTCGTCCGCATTTAGATCATCTTAATGAAGTAAAGAAAGACGAGTTACCTTTTGAATTCATGATGAATAGACTCCGTTTATTCAGTAGTTTTACCTTAGCTGATTATCAAAGTCGTACTGGGTTATCAGTGGAAACTATTTTGCCTAACTTAGCCATAGCTAAGCAAAAAGAACTAATGACAGAAAACGCTGACGGCAGTTGGCAGGTTACTAAACTTGGACACCGTTATTTGAATGATTTATTAGAGATGTTTTTATAATGTTGGTCAGCGAAGAGCAACAAGTATTAGATCAACAGTTTATGCAACGTGCTTATGAACTTGCTCAGCAAGCTGAAGCTATTGATGAAATTCCTGTTGGCGCCGTGGTTGTCGCCAATAATAAAATAATTAGCGAAGGTTATAATCAATCTATTACCTTGAATGACCCGTCAGCCCACGCAGAAATGGTTGCGGTTCGCCAGGCAGGCATAGCGTTACAAAACTACCGTTTACTCGACTGTACACTTTACGTGACTTTAGAGCCCTGCCCTATGTGCGCGGGTTTATTAGTACATAGCCGTATAAAACGGGTTGTTTACGCCACAACCGATTTAAAAACTGGCGCGGCAGGTAGTGCCTTTAATTTACTTTGTGACGATAAACATAATCATCAAATTGAAGTACATTCAGGTGTGATGGCAGAACAAAGTAGCCAGCTACTCTCTGCTTTTTTTAAACGCCGCCGAGCTGAGAAAAAAGCACTTAAGAAAAAAAACCAACTGGCACAGAAATCATCACTATAATTACCTTTATGTTCAAGCAACTTAAACACTTCAGCTACGCCTTAATTAATTAGAATGACGTTAATAAGATAGCTTTGACGAAATAAGGTGTTACATAAGTGTTTTTAACAAAAATAGAGGATAAATCAGCTTGAAGCTTTCGTTAGCACTTTGTACTCTCTTATTATCTACCTGGTGCTCACTTGTTATAGCACAAGGGATAACATCCGAAGATGGTGTGGCCGTTTACCAATACAAGTCAGTAAAGGGCATTAGTTCTTTTTCAGATATTCCCCCAATTGGCACTCATTACCAACAAATACGTGTCGGCTGTTTCGCTTGCCAAGTGAATTCCTTAGTTGATTGGCATAATACCCGTCTATATCTTCGTCACTTTAACAAAACGATTAATCAACAAGCCAAACTATATAAAATAGATGGCGCACTTATCCGCGCTGTTATCCATGCTGAGTCGCACTTTGATCCACAAGCGATATCAAAAACCGGCGCAAAAGGACTAATGCAACTAATGCCTGCAACGGCAAAAGAGCTAGGATTAAAAGATTCATTTAATGCTCGGCAAAATATTCAAGCAGGCAGTAGACATTTAGCACGGTTAATAAGGAAATACGGCGGCAATATAACTCTAGTTTCAGCCGCTTATAATGCAGGAGAAGGCGCAGTAAAAAAATACAACGGCGTACCGCCCTACCCTGAAACTCAAGTCTATGTGGAACGAGTAAAAATATTACATAAGCGTTATTTAACTGAGACTTAGCTAAGGTTTAGCTTAGGTTTAACTTAGGTTTAACTTAGGTTTAGATAAATATAGTTTTATAAATCCCCGTTCAAGCTTTTTTTATGCCAGCGAATAAGCTCTTTTTGATCCGCCGGAGCTTCTTCACCTTTCGCAATTTTCGCTAATGCTTGCTTTGCCAATAGGTGCTCAGTCTTTTCTTCAATCTTACTAAGCATATTATAAAACGAGCTAGTTTCCTCAGGCGTTAAAACACTTTCAAGCTCTATCGACCTTATTTCCATAGCACGAGTTAGTTTGTGATAGAGCGCTTTACCTTTTTCGTTCAAAGCAAGAATCTTTATATTTTTGCTTTTTTCATCTCGACGAATATCTAACAGATTTTTCTTATCTAATGCTTTCACCGCTCGGCTAACATTGTATGAATCAATACGAGATTGATAAGCAATATCTGCGGACTTAATTGGCATATATGAACCTATATTGAGTAAAACGCGCATTTCACGCGGTTCTAGGTCGCACAATTCACGAATATTCCAGTCTCGATTCAAGGCAAGTAAGTTACTCACAACTGCCACACGAAATGGTAAATGCGTGGCTAAATCGAGTGGTTCGATAATTTCTTGAGTCAGTGTAAATGCTTTATTTCTGGCAGAATTAATAATGATATACCTGAGGTTTTCGTTGATTTTATCACTTTATCACTAATCAAAATTAAATAACACGACTCAAGGTTTGAATATAAAAATTTGCAAATCATAGATGTTGCATTTGCATTATCTATAGTTTTGTATTACGGTTACTTTGATATTATTAATCAAACAAACAAAACCGGAGAAAACAATGTCACTAGTTGCCCCACTTTCTATTGATGAGAATGCAGAAGTTGCCGAGCTTGCTCGCTTTTTTAATGAAACACTCGGCTTTTGTCCTAACAGTGTTTTAACCATGCAACGTCGCCCTGCAATCGCCAAAGCTTTCATAGGTCTGAATATGGCCGTAATGGCCAACGAAGGAAAGGTTACGGCTGAACAAAAAAGATTAATTGGTTACATTACCAGTGCAAATACAGGTTGTCGCTATTGTGAAGCACATACAATTTTAGCCGCAGAACGATACGGTGGTAGTGATGAACGTTTAGAAAACATTTGGTCATTTCGTGAAAGCGATATATACAGTTCAGGCGAAAAAGCTGCATTTGAATTTGCACTTGCTGCTTCAAGTGTTCCAAATGCCGTAGATGATAATATTTCTGCACAGCTTCATAAGTACTGGAACGACGGTGAAATTGTAGAAATCTTGGGCGTTATTTCTTTATTTGGTTTTTTAAACCGTTGGAACGATTCTATGGGCACGACAATGGAAACAGGCGCGGTTGATGCAGGTGAACGATTATTAACCGGTTCAACATGGACCCGTGGCAAGCACATTTAGCGGCATAAATTTCGATAAAGTATTAAGTGTGCAATAAAGCTTACTAACGGTTGTGTTTAGTAAGCTTTTTAAATGTCCAAAAGTGCTTTAAAAACAATTGATAATAAAAACTATTCAAAGCACTCTTATTAAAAAAGTCACATTACTGCTTTTCTGCCGTAAATATTAACTTACAAGCTAACAAATAATCTCTGCCTAGCTCCTATTCCATTTACATCCCGATACTTCTATTTTATCAGACCATTTTTGGGTTTATTAACAATACAGCTACAAAACACATAACAATAAAGGCGCACTTTGTGATCATAAATAAAACACTTGGCAGTATGCTAATTATAGCGGGCACAACCATTGGAGCAGGTATGTTAGCGCTCCCCATTGTTTCTGCCGGACTAGGTTTTTCAACCGCGGTGATTATTCTCCTTGGTGCTTGGTTACTAATGACCTACACAGCTCTGCTCATGTTAGAGCTTCATCAACATGCCAAACAAACTGCGACGCTAAATACTTTAGCAAAAACATTATTGGGTAAAAAAGGTCAATGGCTAGCAAACTTCTCGATGATTTTCCTTTTCTATGCACTATGTGCCGCTTACATTGCCGGTGGCGGTTCTCAGCTACAAGTAAACGTTATGCAATGGAGTGAAATAGAAATAGCCCCACAAGTGGGATCAATCATTTTTGCCGTAGTTTTTGGATCGATTATTACTTTAGGTGCTGGTACGGTTGATAAAGTAAATCGTGTGCTATTTACCGTTAAAATAATTGTACTTACTATTATGTTTTACATGTTAACCCCTTACGTTCAAGGCAAACATTTACTGGAAATGCCCTTAGAGCAAGGTTTAATCATTTCAGCCATTCCCGTAGTATTTACTTCATTTGGCTTTCATGGTTCTATTCCCTCTATTGTTAAATACATGGGCATGGAGATTAAGTCGTTACGTAAAGTTATGATTTTTGGTGCCGCTTTGCCACTGGGTATTTACCTATTTTGGCAAGTGATCAGCCAAGGCGTCATGAGCCAGAGTAATTTACTTGATAGTGACGGGCTTGGCGGTTTTATCAATAGCTTAAGTACGTTATTAGAAAACCCGACGATCAGCAGTGCGGTAACAATTTTTGCTGACTTAGCCTTAGCGACCTCTTTTTTAGGTGTTAGTTTAGGCTTATTTGACTTCTTTAGTGATGTACTCAAACGAAGTGACTCTGGTCCGGACCGTATGTTCACCGCTATTATTACTTTTTCCCCTCCTTTAGCTTTCGCTTTATTTTATCCTCAAGGCTTTATTGCTGCATTAGGGTATGCTGCGATCGCTCTGGTTGTGTTAGCGATATTTTTACCTGTGTCTATGGTATGGGTGCAACGTAAACAACGAGAGCATTTATTAGATGATTACCGTGTGAAAGGTGGTGTTCCAGCTTTAGCGATTGCCGCTATTCTTGGTCTAGGCATTATTGGCGCTCAGGTTATGCAAATGACCGGACTTGTGCCAGCTATTGGTTAACTTATAACAAAACAATCAATAAATTAATGTAAAGTTAATTTATTGATTTTCTGTTAAAAACTGAGCCAATCGACGTGAATTTATTTTACTTTTTTGACGTGTTAATTGTCTTTTTCTTTGTGTTGTTTGCACTTGTCGTCTAATTCTCTGATTCATCGCTATTTCTCGCTTAGATAAACATATCAATTGTAGTTAAAGTTCTCACACTATTATTTGAGTATCATTTAACAAGATGACTGTTTTATGACAATAGGGAAGAATTTATAAAATTATGTAAATAAAATGGATAGGTAAGAGAAAGATGCTCGCTAATAAATAACAGGCACTCTAAGTTTATTCGGGTCTGAATAGTTTATTCTGTAATAGTAACTGTTTTCTTTGCTAGAGGTTTCAGAGACTCTTGTTCTTTAACCTTATCGTCCATCCACGTTAATGTATCGTAATAACGTCTAATGTTTTCAACATAATTTACCGCTTCATCGCCACGAGCATAGCCATATTTAGTGAATTTATAATATTTTTTCTGTTTAAGTAAAGGTAAGCGGTCTTTAACTTCAACCCATCGGTCGGGATCCCCACCTTGTTTTTCTGTTATTTTTCTCGCGTCATTCAAATGACCTAAACCGACATTATATGAAGCTAAAGCAAACCATAATCGGTCAGGGTATTGGACCCGGTCAGGCATTCTATGGAGCATCTGTTTAAAATACTTTGCACCACCACGAATACTTTGTTCGGCATCCAAACGACTTTTAATGCCCATTTGCTTTGCCGTGGGCAAGGTTAACATCATCATGCCTCGAACACCGGTATAAGAGCGAGCATGGGGATTCCAATGAGACTCTTGATAACTAATTGCCGCTAATAACCGCCAATCTAATTCTTGACTATACTTTTCGAATGTTGATTGATATTTGGGCAGTTTTTTCTCAACTGCTTTAATAAACATGCGGGTATCAACATAATTGAATTCTTCAACGTGTCCATAATATCTATCATCAAGCGCGAGTAATGTGCCGTCATGATGAACCTTACCAAAGAATTCAATCAGGCTGGCATATATTGATTGGTCGTTGTTTTTTGTTATCGCCCAAGCTAATGGTTGCGGCTTTTTAATCGTAAAACCAATGCTTATCTCCGGATAATAACGCCGATTAACAGCAAGTGTATTGCTGTCGATAACTGTGTAATTTATTTCTTCAGCTAATACTTTTAAAAGCAGTTCTTCACTGTCAAATTCATCGCTAGTTTGCCATTTCAGCTCACTATTACTTTCTTTTAATTGAATTAGATTTTCTTCATGACTTGAGTGAGCCATGATCAATAGCTCTCCTGTCAGGTCTTTTAACTCGCGAGGTCGAATAGCCCCTTGTTTAAAGACTAGTTTTTGGCTGATTTGATTGTAGCTCGGTGAGAAATTATATCGTTGACGTCTTTTGTCAGTTACCGCTAAACCGGCAGCCAGAATATCAACTTGCCCGCTGTCTAGTTTTTCAAAAAGTTCAGCCAAGCTATAGCTTGGAATTACCCTTAACTCAACCCCAAGAGAATCTGCATACTTTTTTGCCAGCTCATATTCATAACCGGTTGGCCCTTCAGCTTCAAGGTAATAACTTGTTAAGCCAAAAATAGTACCTACGGTTACATAACCTCGGTCAATAATTCTTTGTAAACTTGGCTTTTTTTCTGCTGGATGGCAACCCAATAACAAAAAAGTGCTCATCACTAATAAGCTGACAAACTTGCTGATTTTTTTAGATATTTTTAAATGTTTTTTCATCATAGTCCATCATTGTGGCGCGATTTCATTATTTATCAAAGGACTTTTTTGTTTGATTTAGCAATAAAGTGAATTTGAGCGACCTTTAGTGCTTATCAAAACGTTATATATAAACTATAATACGCGCGATTTTTTCTTACATTATTTTAACTGCAAAAATTGGTTAAAATAAAACTAAACTGGTGAATACGTTTATGACGATGTTGATGAAAACCCTTCGCGGCGCTCCGGCACTTTCAGACTTTCGAGTTAAAAAATTATTAGCTCAATGTGCTGAATTACAACTTCCTGTGACAGATATTTATGCTGAATTCACACATTTTGCACATATCTCATCAGATCTTAACGATGAAGAGTTTCAAGTTTTACAACAGCTTCTTAAGTATGGTCCAACCATCGAAGAACACGAACCTGTTGGTCAATTCATATTGGTAACACCACGCCCAGGAACTATTTCTCCTTGGTCTTCAAAATCAACAGATATCGCGCATAATTGTGGCTTAGCTAAGATTTCTCGTTTAGAACGTGGTATTGCTTATTACATCACCCTATCGAACACTGATACTGAATTAAGTACTGAACAACAAGTTCAACTTAATAATCTAATTTCAGATCGCATGATGGAAGCCGTATTTACTGAAATGGCACAAGCAACATCGCTATTTGCTACGGCCGAGCCGGGTGAATTAACAGCCATAGATATCGAAAGTGGCGGTAAGAACGCGTTAGTACAAGCAAATATTGAACTTGGTTTAGCATTAGCTGATGATGAAGTTAATTATTTATTCGAAAACTTCACAAAATTAGGTCGTAATCCTCACGACATCGAACTTTACATGTTCGCACAAGCAAACTCAGAGCATTGTCGTCATAAAATATTCAATGCTGACTGGACTATTGATGGCGTAAAACAGCCAAAATCATTATTTAAAATGATCCGTAATACCCATGAAGTAAATCCTGACTTTGTATTAAGCGCTTATAAAGACAATGCAGCAGTTATGGTCGGTAATAAAGGCGGTCGTTTTTTCCCGAATCCTGAGACCAATGTATATGGTTACCACCATGAAGACATTCAAATTTTAATGAAAGTTGAAACACATAATCATCCAACCGCTATTTCTCCTTACCCAGGTGCTGCTACAGGTTCCGGTGGCGAAATTCGCGACGAAGGCGCAACGGGCATTGGTTCTAAGCCAAAAGCCGGTTTAGTTGGTTTTTCTGTATCAAACTTACGTATTCCTAATTTCGAACAGCCTTGGGAAACTGACTTTGGTAAACCTAGCCGTATCGTTTCTGCCTTAGATATTATGATGGAAGGACCTCTAGGAGGCGCGGCATTCAATAATGAATTTGGTCGTCCTGCTATTTTAGGTTATTTCCGTACTTACGAAGAAGAAGTTAATTCGTTTAATGGTAAAGAAGTGCGTGGTTACCATAAACCTATTATGCTTGCCGGTGGTTTAGGTAACATTCGTGATGAACATGTACAAAAACGCGAAATTATCGTTGGCGCTCATTTAATCGCTCTTGGCGGTCCAGCAATGAACATTGGTTTAGGTGGCGGTGCCGCTTCTTCAATGGCTTCAGGTCAATCTGCTGAAAGCTTAGATTTTGCATCTGTACAACGTGAAAATCCTGAGATGGAACGCCGTTGCCAAGAAGTTATCGATAAGTGTTGGCAGTTAGGAGAAGAAAACCCAATCGCCTTCATTCATGATGTTGGTGCGGGTGGTTTATCTAATGCTTTCCCTGAATTAGTATCTGATGGCGGCCGTGGCGGTGTTTTTGAACTTCGTAATGTTCCTAACGATGAACGCAGCATGGCACCACATGAAATCTGGTGTAACGAATCTCAAGAACGTTACGTTATCGCTGTATCAGATAAAAATTTAGCGACATTTGAACAGATTTGTCATCGTGAACGTGCACCGTTTTCTGTTGTTGGTCGTGCGACAGAAGAAGAACA
>MAAB01033816.1_pt1 | contig 22091 bp, 22 predicted proteins | sample 1115991 | NCBI WGS metagenome assembly MAAB01 (sample SAMN04961124, study PRJNA320927) | seawater metagenome | isolation source: sample BD02T18 sea water enriched with oil for 18 days | place: USA:Gulf of Mexico | collected 2013-07-27
CTAATTAAGTAACGCTAATTAGAGCTTCTAGTTATGTTCGCTGAACGAACAGCGCTCTTTTAATGGCCGAGGCATCATGACCCTAACTGAATTACGCTATATCGTGACGCTAGCCCAAGAATGTCATTTTGGTCGTGCAGCAGAGAAATGCTTTGTCAGTCAGCCTACCTTGAGCGTAGCGGTAAAAAAGTTAGAAGGCGAATTAAAAATTGCCATCTTTGAGCGTAGTAAGTCATCAGTCAGACCAACACCTCTGGGCGAAAAAATCATTCAGCAAGCTGAAAAAATACTGGCTGAAACACGCACCCTTAAGGAACTCGCAGATGCAGGAAAAGATCAGTTAAACAGCCCACTCAAAGTCGGCGCTATTTTCACAATTGGACCGTATCTTTTCCCTCACCTAGTCCCGCTAATTCACCAACAAGCACCTCAAATGTCTTTATTCATTGAGGAAAGCTATACCGCTGTATTGCGTCGCCAATTAAGAGAAGGAGAACTTGACGCCATCATCATCGCTCTGCCATTTAACGAACCTGACGTTATGACTCGCCCGCTCTACGATGAGCCTTTTGTTGTCGTTATGCCTAAAGATCATGCACTGGCCAAGCTTAAACACATACAGGCCGATATGCTGCCGAATCAAGACCTCTTATTATTGGGCGAAGGCCACTGCTTTCGCGATCAAGTACTTGAACTCTGCCCAGCATTAAGTCAGCAACAAAATAATCGTATCGGTAGCGTGACCCAAGGCAGCTCTTTGGAAACCTTAAAATACATGGTCGCGACCGGTTTGGGCATTACCGTATTACCGGAATCCGCTGTTGGTAACCTAGACTCTGATTTAATCACGACTCGCCCTTTTGCCAGCCCAGCCCCCTATCGCACCGTCGCATTAGCTTGGCGCGCAAGCTTCCCCCGCGGCAAAGCCATCGACTTATTATTGGATACCGCCGGTAAATGCCTCATCAATCCTTAATTGAAAAACAGATAGCGCTCACGCAATTAAAAGGCGTTGGGCCGAAACTGGCCCAGCAATTCAGCGATTGGGGCATTCATGATTTAGTGAACTTATTATTTCATTTACCGTTTCGCTATGAAGATAGAACTCGTGTTACGCCAATAGCCGCCATGCGCCCGCAGCAAACCTACGTCGTGCAAGGGTTTGTGAAGAGTTCACAAATATTATTTGGCAAAAGACGCAGTCTCAGCGTGCGGATTCAAGATCAAAGTGGCAGCCTCGGCCTGCGTTTTTACCACTTCACTGCCAGTCAAAAAAAGCAGTTCGATGATGGCGCAGAGATACGCTGTTACGGAGAAGCCCGCCGTGGTGCCAGTGGCTTGGAAATGTATCACCCTGAATACCAGCTGGTCTCCACTGATGAAGATGACATTGAACAAACGTTAACACCCGTCTATCCCGCAACTGATGGTATAAGCCAAGGCCGATTGCGTACGATGATCAGCCAAGCATTAGAAATGTTGGTCGAAGATAAATTTCAATTACGCGAGCTACTGCCTATAAGTTGGCTGCAAGAGTGGCAATTACCCTCGTTAAGTCAGGCGCTGCAATACCTACATCAGCCTCCGTCAGAGGCAAATTTAGAGCAGCTAGAAGCAGGACAACATCCCTGCCAAAGACGCCTGATATTGGAAGAGTTACTCGCGCATCAATTATCAATGCACCGAGCAAGATTAAAGGCAAAGCAAGAAAATGCGGCCCAGATTCAATTCATGGGGCCTAGTCAGCAAGGCATAATGGATGCGTTGCCGTTTACTCCTACTGACGCACAAACTCGGGTAGTAGAAGAAATTCAATTTGACCTTAGCCAACCTCATCCGATGCTGCGCTTAGTACAAGGAGATGTTGGTTCGGGGAAAACTCTTGTCGCTGCTTTGACTGCAGCCCCAATGGTCGATGCAGGTTATCAAGTGGCGATTATGGCGCCGACGGAAATATTAGCCGAGCAGCATCTGGTTAATTTCAGCCAATGGTTTGAGCCACTATTCGAGCAGCAAGGTCTTGATAATGACAGTAAAAAGAAAAAAATCGCTTGGCTAACCGGTAAAGTAAAAGGTAAAGCGAGAGAGAAAGTCTTAGCTGAAATTGCCAGAGGTGAAGCAAAACTGATTATTGGCACCCACGCTCTGTTTCAGGCTGAAGTAGAATTTCAGCAACTCGGTCTAGCCATTATTGATGAGCAGCATCGATTTGGTGTCCACCAGCGTTTAGCACTACGGGGCAAAGGCAAAGATCTGGCACCACACCAACTGATCATGACAGCGACACCCATTCCTCGAACGTTAGCGATGAGCGCTTATGCTGATTTGGATGTTTCTGTTATTGATGAATTACCTTCAGGTCGGATCCCCATCAATACCTCGGTTATCAGCAATCAAAGACGTAACGACATCATTCAGCGTATTAACGAAGTCTGCCAGGGCGGAACACAAGCCTATTGGGTTTGCACCTTGATCGAAGAAAGCGAAAGCCTGCAATGTCAGGCGGCGGAGGTAACGGCTCAACAGCTTACCGATGCGTTGCCGAAGCTACGCATTGGCTTGATTCACGGTCGTATGAAGTCGCAAGAAAAAGCCGACATTATGCAGCGCTTCAAAAGCCACGAGCTGGACTTATTAGTGGCGACCACCGTCATCGAAGTGGGCGTTGATGTTCCCAACTCTAACTTAATTATTATTGAAAATCCTGAGCGCCTTGGTTTAGCTCAGTTGCATCAGTTACGAGGTCGAGTCGGCCGAGGTAATCAGCAATCTCATTGCGTCTTACTTTATCAATCCCCTTTAGGCGATGTGAGTAAGCAACGTTTAACGGTTATGCGCGAAAGTAATGACGGCTTTTATATCGCCGAACAAGACTTATTAATCCGTGGTCCAGGGGAGTTATTGGGCAGTCGCCAAACCGGGCTTCAACAATTATCAGTCGCTGACTTAGAACGCGATGGGCATCTATTACCACAAGTAAAGGCGATGGCCGAGCAGCTCGTTAGCCAGCATCCTCAACATGTGGATGCCATCATTAAACGCTGGATGGGGGATGCTGAGCAGTTCGCCCAAGCATAAGCAAAGAAATAGAGGTTGAAATAGCATTACTTCGCCAGCAGGAATTCAATTTTGATCTATATTCTATAGAGAAGATTTAATGATAAAGGCTAAATTAATGACTATTCCAGCCACGGTTCTGAAAGTGTTAGATGACTGGCAAGTTGACTACCAACTGACTGACGATGAGGATACCTTCCATCTTATGCAGGGAAATCCAATAACAGATTATTCGAGTAAACTAGCTCGTGTAATTTTTCTAAAAGATAGTATTGGCCAAGTTCAGGTCGTTATTCCTAGCAACCGTATTCTTGATTTGAATAGGCTATCGCAGCAGTGTGGGCGACAATTCAGTGCTTTAACCTTTGATGAGCTAGCGAAGCTTAAAAAGAAATTTGGCATTGAAGATTTTCCTGCCCTTCCTCAAGTTACCCAAATTGATAGCTTGGTAGATGAACGTTTATTAGATGAAGAACAGCTGTTTATCACCAGCGGAGATAGTCATGAGTGGATTAAGCTGCCAGTGGACTGCTTTAAATCACTGACCTCCAGCTCGACCATGGGAGAGTTTTCGGTTCCATTACCTGCTCCTAGCGATCAACAAAGTTCGACTCAAGACCTCGACGATGTGCATTCGGCAATTAAGCAATTTACCCCATTGCGAATTAAACAACGCCTAGAAGAGACTCTAGATTTGCCACCCCTTCCAGAGACAGCTCGTAAAATTATCGAGCTGCGAGTGGACCCTAATGCCGATACGACTGAGCTAGCGAATGTCGTCGAGATGGACCCTGGTATGGCAGCACAAGTGGTTAGCTGGGCACGCTCTCCCTATTATGGGGTAAAGGGTGAAATTACATCCGTGGAAGATGCCGTCATTCGTGTACTCGGTTTTGACCTAGTTATTAACCTAGCCCTAGGCTTAGCATTAGGTCGAACACTATCGGTACCTAAGGAAGGCCCTAATGGCTATGCCCCCTTCTGGCAGCAAGCTGTCGTCACTGCTGCATTAATGGGTGAGCTAGCGCGTTTAATTCCTGCAAAAGAACGGCCTAATACTGGCACGGCCTATCTCTGCGGTTTACTACATAATTTTGGTCACCTTATTTTAGGTCACATATTCCCACCCCAATTTTCTCTGGTTAATCGCCATATCGAAGTGAATCCTCATATCAATCGCAGCCTCATTGAAAAACATATCATGGGCTTAACTCGAGAACAGATTAGTAGTCTATTGATGCAACAATGGCGCATGCCAGAAGAGGTCGTAACAGCCCTACGCAGCCAGCACAATCCAAGCTATGAAGGCGAATTCAGTGCCTGTGCCAATCTGCTCTATATTGCGACTCGCTCATTACGCAGTCGGGGTTTTGGGGATGGCGCTTGGGAAGAACCTAGAGAGGATGCTCTTGAACGTCTCGGCATTACTGCCGAAGCTGTTAACGGTGTCACTGATAATCTTCTAGAGAAAGCTGATGATCTAAGCGAGCTTATTCAAATGCTGAATAAGTAGCTCTGTTGGGCTCATGAATATCAGTATAAATAACTCAGAAGTTTAATGAATCGTTTTGCGCACGTCAGTATAAAACTGCTGTAATTCTGGTTGATTAAAGCTTTGAGCTATGTGATTTAATTCACTATTAGGCGTTTTACGATAGGCATAAAATAGGAACTCTAGTACTTCCTGACGAGTCTGATTTTGCCAGAGTGCTTCTGGCTGCCAATCTTTAACCTGCAGCTGAATCTCTTTAACCACCGCCAGCCTTGCTTGAATGATCATATTTGAAAAACCCGATTGCTTATCCAAGTTCTCAACTAACTCCCAGCGTGATACTGAAGGTGGACGCTGCCTTAGCTTATTCATATACAGTCGATATTCAGGACTATGCTGCATGTTGATGGCGGCCTGCTCTTTACGCTGAGATGACTGCAACATAGGCTGGCCAAGCTGCTTCTGAATGAGCTTTTGAGTTTCCTCAGGAATTATGTGCACTAGCTCTAATAATCGCTGCTGCCAAACTTCCTCAGTCCAGTTTTTGGCAAGATTTTTGGCAATAGCAAAGTGCTGCGCATGATTAATTAATACTCTCTTCTTTTCAATCGCTGATTCTGTCGTCACCTCTGCTCCTGATACACCGACTTCAGACTGCGCTAACGAAAGCGCAATTAATCTCTGCGCGTTGTTCTTCACCTGCTGCGACAAGCTTAATAAGCCCGAGGCTTCAATCAGCTGATATTCCAGCTCAGTATACTCAACCTGTTCATCTGCTAATTCAAGCGGCTGCAATATTGCTGAGGCATCAGACTGCTGCGCCGAAGATGATTGAGTCTCGACCTGAGCAGATGAACAGACAGAAAAAATACTCGCTAAAAACAAAAAAGATAAACGTAACATTAAGATTGATTTTCCACTGCTCTCGTCTGCGAATCGATCAGACCCGCATCACGATCATTAAATATTGTCTTATCCATAGCGTCTTCAGAGTTCGCCACAATACACGATACCGTCGCATCACCCGTGACATTCACGGCAGTACGAACCATATCCAGAATTCTATCCACACCGATAATCAAAGCAATGCCTTCAACAGGCAAGCCAACTTGCTGCAAGACCATTGCCAGCGTTACTAGACCAACACCCGGCACACCGGCGGTGCCAACAGATGCTAGCGTCGCTGTTGCAATCACTAACAGATAATCGGTTAGTCCTAACTCTAAACCAAAGGCTTGAGCAATAAATACCGTCGCGACACCTTGCATGATGGCCGTACCATCCATGTTGATGGTCGCGCCTAATGGCACAGTAAAAGACGCTATGCGGTTACTAACACCCAAGCGCTGCTCTACAGCACGCAACGTCACTGGAATGGTTGCTGAACTAGAAGCGGTACTAAAAGCAAATAGCTGGGTATTACGCATTTTGCGTAAGAACATAATAGGATTCAGACCAGAAAAGGCTTTCAACAGCAGTGGATATACACCAAGAGCGTGTATGGCCAAAACCAATAAGACCGTCACCATATACAAGGCAAGATCACCAATAACGCCTAAGCCTTGTTTCGCGAAGAGGCTGAACAATAAGCAGAAAACACCATAAGGCGCTAACTTCATTAGCAATGTCACCAGCGTCATCATAATCTCATTCCAGTCGTTAAAGTGCTGGGTAAGTCTTTCACCCTGCGCACCGCTGCGACTGATCGCTAAGCCAATCAAGATAGCAAATACGATCACTTGCAGCATATTGCCTTCGGCCATCGCTTTCACTGGGTTGTTAGGGAAGATATTAATAAATACTTGGCTCAATGGCTGCGATGCCGGTGCAGTGAAATCAGCTGCGGTAGACATTTCAATGCCCATGCCCGGTTGTAATAATTCAGCTACGAAAATAGCGATAGAGATAGCAATCGCAGTAGTCAGCAGATACAAGCCAATCGCTTTTAAACTTAAGCGCCCAAGAGAGTTTTGCCCTTGTAGCTGACAGGTACCACATACGAGAGAGATGAAAACCAGAGGAACAACCAGAACTTTTAAGCTCGCGACAAAGATCTTGCCACCGACATAAAAAATACCCTCTGCTAAGCCATCACTTAAAGTGGTGGCTAGCCAAGAAGGAATGTCGGGCCATAATAATAACTGCTGTGTCGCACTGCCTAACAAGATGGCTGCTGCCATCGCCAATAAAATCCGTTGGGTAAGATTCATCTGGCTATCCTTATGTTTTGAGTCTAGCGGGTATTATTATCGCCTAATAACTGCAGAGTAAATGAGAAAAAACTATTTCTCTTTACTTCTGTTTAAGATTTCTTCTTTTTACTTCTAGGTTTAACGTGCTTCACAATGCTTTGGAACCACATAACCAATGATAGATCACCATCAATCTTAATGTCTTTTTCTTGAATACCCTTCATAAAGGCATTTTTATCTTTAGCGGTCATGATATACATACCGGTCTCTGCATCTTTAAAAGAGATACTGAAAGCTGGGTCTGCTACAGAACCACCTTTCGATTTTACACGCTCATCTTTAACAATAAAGTGACGGGCTGCCTTTCCATCTTGAGTCTGAATCAGAAAAGAAAAATCTTTACCGGTCAGTTGTTTTTTAAACTCTGGGTTGTTTTTGCTGGCTTTTTTCATCATTAGGCCAAGGGCCCAAAGCAACATACGGAATTTCATATCATCTCTACCTTATTTCTATTCAGTTAGTATCTTATCGAATTACATCTAATAATCGGCAAGCTATTGAACAATACTTGCTTACTTTTTAACAAAAATTGCACTATCGGCCAGCTCTGGCATCAAGTTCAATAATCCTTCTTTACCTAAACGCTGCATGTGACGTTTATTACGCTCAGGAATTGCTTCTGGCTTAGTCACCGTTTTTAACGCTTCGCTGATGTGGTTTTCGCGAATGAAATGAATCATTGGAAATGGCGAGCGATTAGAATAATTAGTCATTGCCTCAGCTTCTTCGCCCTCAAACTCATAATGAGGATGAAAACTGGCAAGCTGAATATCGCCTTCAAGACCCGATTGCTCTAATAAGTCTTCGCATAGGAACAACCAGTCTAGATAATCATCAAAGTCTGCTAAAGCAGCTGTGACAATAAACAAGGCCGTTGGCAGATCATCATCGTCGGCTAGCTGCATTTCATTAAGCAGCGACAAAAATGCCCGCGTTACGACTTCTAGATCTTCGCTTGTACTTTCTTCGATATGGAGTTTTTCCATAACGGGATGAGCGAAAGGACATAGTCCTTCCTCCACCACCAGCTTTTGTACCCATAAATGGGTTAAAGCTTTATTCGACAGCGCTTCATCAGCGGCTGTCTCATTCGATACAGATTCAGTCACGATTATTGAACTTTTTCCTTCAGCCCTTTACCTGGCTTAAATGCAGCGGTATTACTCGCAGGAATAATTAACTCAGCACCTGTTTGAGGATTCTTACCCTTACGTTCAGCGCGTGAACGACGGCTAAAAGTACCAAAACCAATCAAGCTAACACTATCGTCTTCGCTCAATGCCTTACCAATTAGATCCGTAATAACGGTAATTACTTCACTTGATTTTTCTTTAGTTAGACCAGTTTCTTCTGCAATTGCAGCGGCTAATTCAGGTTTACGCATGTCTTAATCCTTGATTTTTGTTTTCTTATATAAACTACTTAAAAATAGCGGGAAGCTCTTTATTAAGCGCTAATTTATCAGCAACACAAGCTCCGGTGAGAGCATACCCTAATAATGCGCCCTCATCATCTCGGCATAAGGCTTTTACATCAACACCATTACTTGTTATTTCCCATTGCCCATCCATTGCAGGAGGCGATACAACAACAGGAACAACAGGGGTTTTAACAGCAACAGGCATCACGCCATAGCTGACTTCCGTTGGCTGACCCGCCAGCGTTTTAGCCAAAGCACGTGCACTGGCCATCAAAGGCATTACGTATAAAAGAACCTTGCCATCAACTTCAGCACAATCTCCCAAAGCATAAATATCAGCTTCGGTGGTCTGCAATAAGCGATCAACACAAATACCTTGATTCACTTGTAAGCCTGCTTTAACGGCCAGATCTAGGCGCGGTCGAAGACCAATTGCCGAAACGATAATATCCGTTTCGATTTGTTCGCCATTCGATAGGTCAGCAATTAGGCCTTTCTCAGCTTGGTTTACGCGAGTAACCAAAGGACCTAAATGGAACTTAACACCCAAACCTTCAAGGCCATGCTGTACTGCACTGGCGGCTTTTTCAGGTAATAGGTTGGGTAAAATTTGGCTGCTAGGAGCAACGATTTCAACGTTATAACCACCGTTGGTTAAATCGTTAGCGTATTCACACCCAATAAGACCCGCTCCCATCAACAAAACGCGCTTCTTGTCGTCTAATTCAGCACGGAAGTTTGCGTAATCTTGCAAATCGTTGATCGCAAAAATATGTTCGCCGGCATTACCTTCAATACGTACGGCAACAGGTTCTGCACCCCAAGCCAATACAAGTTTGCTGTATTCAAGAGGCTCTTCTCCAACAAAGACTTTATGTCCTTCGGTATCAATGCCCGTGACACGAGTATTGGTACGAATGGTGACATTCAACTGCTCAGCCATTTTGCCAGCATCTGCCATCGCTAAATCGCTCGCAGTTTTACCTTTGGTAAAACCTGTGGATAGCATGGGCTTGGAATAATTACGTCCATCGTCAGCAGTAATCATTAATACCGGGGTTTCTGCATCTTGCTTACGGAATTCTTTAACGAGGTTGTAACCCGCTAAGCCTGTTCCGATGACGATGACAGGAGCGTTGGCTTGAGTCATAATTTTTATCTTCGTATCAGTGGAGAGATTTACTGGAAAAAACCGAGATTAAATCTCGACCATTTCAAAATCGTCTTTACCTACGCCACAATCTGGGCAGATAAAATCATCAGGCACATCAGCCCAAGCAGTACCCGGCGCTAAACCTTCTTCTGGGCAACCTTCTTCTTCGTCATATACCCAACCACAAACTACACATTCCCACTTTTTCATCAGAACAACTCTCTTCTGTTTATAATATCGCTAAAAAGCAGGCGTAACCTACTGTTCCTCGGCTAAAAAATCAACCCAAATGATTAGGAATCTTGCCTTTGGTCTACTTTTCATCCATGCTCCGCGCCATGAAACATCAGTCCATTATCAGCCAATATTTATCACAATCTTTTCCTTTGTGGTCTGCGCGGAATAAGCGTGAATACTTCACTATCCCCTTAGACTGGCGTAAGACATTATTTGATACGGGCTCTTTAACGGCTCAGCTCATTACCATTAGCGATGGAGACTTCTCTGTTCAAGTCTTATGGCAAGGGTGGCGGAAGATTAGCCAGCAAGAAGCCCTGCAACTAAACTGCACAAATAACAGCGTTGCTTGGTGTCGTGATGTTGTGCTTAAAGTAAAAGGCGAAGCACGGGTTTATGCCCGAACCTGCATGCCAAAAAGTACCCTAACAGGCCACGAAAGTCAGCTAAGAAATTTAGGCAATAAGCCTCTTGGCGCCTATTTATTTAATCACCCGCATATGCGCCGTGGTGAAATGAGTGCTTATCGAATTCCCCATAATGAACTATCGTTGTCATGGGCTCGGCGTTCAGTCTTCTATTTACAGCAAAAACCGTTACTCGTAACGGAAGCGTTTACACAGCCACTGCCCCCTCAATAATCACTGAATAACTGAAAGATATACCATGACACCTATTCAGAACTTGCTAGAAAAACCCGTCATTGCCGAAAACTGGCCGAAAATAAAACCTTTTTTCGAGTTAATGCGCCTTGATAAACCCGTAGGCATCTATCTTTTATTATGGCCAACCTTATGGGCGCTTTGGGTCGCAGCGAAAGGCATTCCTGACTTTTCAGTACTGCTAATTTTCACTCTCGGCGTAATATTTATGCGCTCTGCAGGCTGCGTGATTAATGATTATGCCGACCGTAAAGTCGATGGCCACGTAGGCCGTACAGTGAATCGCCCATTGATCACAGGCGCAGTGACAAGCAAACAAGCTCTTATATTATTCTTTGGCTTATTAGTGACATCCTTTTTGTTGGTACTGTTCACCAATACCCTGACGATTCAACTGTCTTTTGCCGGCGCTGCACTGGCGGCTATTTATCCCTTTATGAAGCGCCATACACATCTGCCTCAAGTTTTTTTAGGTGCCGCTTTTTCTTGGGCTATTCCTATGGCTTTTGCGGCTCAAGCCGATGAACTGCCTAAATACCTGTGGTTAATTTACATGGCAAACCTGAGCTGGACGGTGGCTTACGATACGATGTACGCCATGGTCGACCGTGATGATGACATCAAGATCGGGGTCAAATCGACAGCGATTCTGTTTGGTGATGCCGATAAGGTGATGATTGGAATCCTACAAGCCATTACGATTTTCTGTTTATTATTATTGGGTTCTGAGCTCGCGCTCAATGCTTTCTATTACCTTGGGCTTGCCGTCGCCACGGCGCTGATGGTTTACCAGCAAAAACTCATTCGTGGCCGTGATAAAGCAGGCTGCTTTGCTGGCTTTCTAAATAGTCATTGGGTAGGCGTTGCAGTCTGGATAGGCTTGGTATTGGCGTACCTTTAATACGATGCAAGATGCCTCATATTGATAGAAATAGGTTTTAGTCCGTCTTTGTCACATAGCTGTAACAAAGTTCAGTTGTAATAAAGCTCTCAATTTATGACAGCAATGTGACGACCAGCCTATGACCATACCTGGCAAGACCGTATTAATCGTTGATGATGAAGCCGCTATTCGTGAAATGATCGCCGTCGCCTTAGAAATGGCAGGGTATCATTGCATTGAAGCTAGCAACTGTCAGGACGCGCACGCCAGCATAGTTGATAGCAAACCTGACATGATGCTGCTCGACTGGATGCTGCCCGGCACAAGTGGTCTTGAATTTACTCGTCGCTTAAAGCGTGATGACCTCACCAAAGAAATGCCTATTATTTTATTAACCGCGAAAGGTGAAGAAGATAATAAAGTCCAAGGACTAGATTCCGGTGCCGATGATTACATCACAAAACCTTTCTCTCCGAGAGAGCTCGTTTCGCGTTTAAAAGCTGTGCTACGTCGAGCAACCCCCCTGGGTATTGAAGAAGCGATTGAAGTCGAAGGTTTAATTCTTGACCCTGCCTGCCATCGTGTTACCGCTAGCCAGAATCCTGTGGATATAGGCCCTACTGAATATCGCCTATTACAGTTTTTTATGACCCATCAAGAGCGCGCATATTCACGGGCACAGCTTTTGGATCAAGTATGGGGTGGCAATGTATATGTCGAAGAAAGAACAGTTGATGTACACATTAGGAGGCTACGTAAAGCGTTAGGCGATACTCACGAACACCTTATTCAAACTGTTCGTGGCACGGGTTATCGATTCTCTACCAAAATTGCTTAGCGGCTAATCTATTTTAACGACTGCACTAACGTACCTTGGCGATAAAACGAGATAAAGTGTCGAGTTTGACAGGATCATCATCGACATAACGAATGACGATTTTTATAGTCTGCGCATCGGCATTATTTTCAATCGCTTGTAACATGCGAACATAGCAATTAATGCGCGCAACCTGACCTGCATCTTGATCGACGATGTCTAATACGGCTTGCTCTAGAAGCTGGGGAATATCCCCATCACGCTTAAAGACACCCGACATTTCCTGCAGGTTAATGTCTTTAATTACGCACTTAGCGCTTCCTCCTGAACCAAAGCGTAATTCAGCAATGCCTTTTGCTTTTGCCCCACTCTTGGCTGTGGATTTTCCTGTAGGCTTAGTAGAATGCTCTGCCTGTTTGACGAGGGGGTTTCCCATCAGTGCCGATGCAGAGCTTTGACTTACCGGTTTGGCGGCGGGCTGTACTTGCGCCGGCGCTGAACCGCCCGTTAATGCAGACACACTCGCATCCTGTGGCTGGGTTGATGCTTGTTGAGCATCTTTAGCTGAAAGGCCTAGATGCTTGGCTAATAGCTTATTCACTTTGCTAAGAAAATTTTCTCGTGTAAAAGGCTTACCAATGTAATCACTGACACCCGCCGTCACCGCTTTAACCACATGATCGCGCTCGCCGCGACTGGTAATCATCATGAACGGTGTTTTAGCATAACGCTCTTCTGTTCGCATCCAGGTAATTAACTCAAGCCCCGACATCTCCGGCATCTCCCAGTCACACAGAACCAGATCAATCGAATTACTTTTCAGCACACTTTGCGCTTTGCGGCCATCCATCGCTTCATGTATTTTGAAACTTGGATAGTTATCCCGCATGGCTTTTTTAATCAGGTCACGAATAAATGCCGCATCATCCACAACCAACACATTGAGCGCCTTCATCGCACCCCCCTAAATTAAGCTATTACTCTTTTCAGCATAGCCTAATGTCGTTTTTAGGTAGGCTTGAATTCGCCTTTTATTTGCTCACTCCAATAGAGAGTTGCACCACAGACCGCTGCTGGCATGACAAGCAGATTGATCACTGGAATCATGAATCCAACAGCAACTACAAAACCAAAACCCAATGTTGTAAAGGGTTGAAGCTTCAGTGCCTGATGCAAGTCGGCAAAGCTATGACCGTTATTATCTAAAGCATAATCAAGATATTGAAGGGTTAGCATCCATGCACCAAAAACAAACCAAAGCACGGGGCTGACGATATTGACCACGGGAATGAAACTGATCACCAACAGCCCTAGGTAACGAGGAATGAAATAGCCCAACTTTTTTACTTCGCGTAACAGGGTGCGTGATACTTGCGCAGCGATGGCCTCTTCAGGAATTTCTGAACCTGTAATTTTAGTTTCTACAGCCTCACTCAATAAGCCATTAAAGGGACTGGCCACCAAGTTTAATATTGCGCTAAAAAAATACAAGGTGATAGAAATCAACGTCAGTGCGACCACTGGGGTAATGATCCATGTAAGCCAAGATAACCAATTTGGAAACCAGTCTACAACCCATTGGATCTGCTCAAGTAGATAACCACCAGCAAAATATATGAGCGCTGTCATCAATAGGGCATTAATCAAAATAGGAAAAGCCACGAAGCGTTTTAAGCCTTTATTTGATAACAAAGCAAAGCCTCGGCCAAAATACCGAATGCCAAGAAGAGGGTTGCCGCGCATATTCATTTCCTTTTTATTGCTCTAATCGCTAAAATCGCGCTCTTTTATACAATACCTGCCGTAATGATGGCTAGCGAAAAGGCTTATTTCATGACTCCAGAACGCTATGCGCGCCTTAAAGATACTCTGAATCGTCGTCAGCCAGACTTAACTGTAGTCACCGATGAAGTTCATAAGGCCCACAACTTATCCGCTATTATTCGAACCTGCGACGCATTTGCCGTACCCAAAGTTCATGCGATTTGGCCGTATGACGATTACCGTACTTTCCGCGGTAAAGCGAAAGGCAGCCAGCAGTGGGTTGATGTAGAGACTTATCGCACCACAGAAGATGCGATTAGCCAACTTCAAGGACGCGGATTCAAAGTATGTGTCGCTAACTTCAGCGAGCGTGCGATTGATTTTCGAGCATACGATTTCACTCAACCGACGGCCATTATGATGGGCAATGAATTGACAGGGGTTAGCGATGTTGCCGCTGACATGGCTGATGAGCATCTGACGATTCCTATGCTAGGCATGGTGCAATCTTTCAATGTATCCGTCGCGGCCGCCTTATTATTAAGCGAAGCAGAGCGTCAACGCTCATTGAAAGGCATGTTCGACAAATGCAGCATCCCAAATGAAGAATATGAGCACCTCTTATTTAAATGGAGCCACCCTCTGTATGCCCGTATCTGTAAAGACCTAGGTTGGGAATACCCAGAGACCGACGAAGAAGGTGAACTGGCTGATCCGCAAGAGTTTTCAAGAAGAGTTAATGCCTCCGGAAAACGCTTCAGATAATGAGGATCTGGCTGAGTTAAATAGCGACCTGCTTTAAGCGCATGGTATTAGGGTCCAACTGTGCTTGCAGGCACTCTACATGGCGGTAATTAATATCCTGACTAAAATAGGTCTTCACGTCTAGGCAATACTCAGTCGAACAGCGATAGCCCAATATAATACGTCTAACCGCTTTTGTCGGTAATCGATACATGGCTCGTTCTGCATTCTGTACAGCAATAATTCGATCGGCAGCCTTAACCGTTCGTAATAAGCGCCACTCCACGTCCGCATCCTCCATTGCCATCGTTTTAGGGCGATTAAAAAAATAATACAGATCGTCCAATGGCTGCCAGCTATCCGTCATTTTAACGGGCGCTAGGTGCTGAGCTTGATCATTATAAGATGATGCTTGAAAATCACTTTTTGCAATATCAAACTCTATAACGAGCCCTTGCCCAGCAGCGGCATCTCGATGCCATAAAGACAGACTATCCCAATGATTGAATAACGATAATATGCGCCAGTCTTTAACTCCCGTCACTGAGAAAGGGGGCGCGCTTTGCAGCGACTTATTTTGTGCCAACATAGATTGCTCTATTTTCGCACGCTGGCCTTGTGACTGTTTTTCAAAATATTCAAAATTAACCATTTCACGTAAATGATCGGGTAACTTTTTATACTGTTGTTGTAAGTGCTGACGAAAGTCTTGCGCCGTGAGTACCGGCCTACTGATGGCTTCATAGCAACTGCCTTTCTGTAACCAAGGCTCAGGTAATTGTGCCGGCATCTTGTGTGGCAAATAACCACGCTTAAGAAAAACGAGGCCTTCAGACGCTAAATAACAATATAATGAATTCACTCAGTCGCGCCTTAGATACATGCTATTACTACATTATGGCCAATTTTCATAAAACAGACGTTTTTTAGCTGTAAGAAATAAACCTCTTACCCTGTGCGATATATCTTACGCGTCAAGTGGGAATACCCCTCTAATAATCTATCTCTATCCGCCGAAAATTACTGAGTAAAAATCTAACCATTTGATTTTAAAGGATATTATTTCTGGTGACATTGATATGCCAAGTTATATTCTAAAATACATCCTTTCCACTTTTTTACATTCTGCTAACTTTAATCCCACAAGGACGGCAGCGTTACAGGATGTAACGGTTAAGGATAACAATATTGCCACGGACTGCTTCAAGGAAGAATGTTAGCCATTGGATGGTTGCTAGGGTGCTGAGACGGGTTGAACAGGATGTTCTCCCCGTCTTATTTTCTAACGGATTAGAATAATGCACTGCTTCCTTTTTTTCTTCTCTCTCTCGACTCTTTTCAAATTTCTAAAAACGCTCTACTAGCTGTGCTTCTTAATAAAAAAACCTAAGCCATCTGTTTCAACCTTGCTCGCATTGCTGATATTTATACGACATAAAAATGATCAAATACTATGTAATGGTTTTATCATTAAATCCGTTGATACATGTTGCTACTGCATTTTGATCAGTTCTCATCAAATAACCGTTTTTTACTTGTACGATATATGCCAGTAATCATGTGCGATATATCTCACACAATGAGTGAGAATAACCCTCTAAATACCCATATACATTCGCCAAATATTGCTGAGATAACTATTAACATATTGATCTTAAAGGGAATTATTACTGATAAAATCAGCATCTAAAATAATGACCGAAAATACATCCTTTTCACTTTTTTACATTCTGCTAACTTTAATCCCACAAGGACGGCAGCGTTACAGGATGTAACGGTTAAGGATAACGATATTGCTACGGACTGCTTCAAGGATGATTGTTAGCTATTGGATGGCTGCTAGGGTGCTGAGATGGGTTGAACAGGATGTTCTCCCATCTTATTTTCTAACGGATTAGAATAATGCACTGCTTCATTTTCATCTTCCCATACTTAACCTTCATTATTTTGTCTTCTAAAACGCTCCGCTAAAATTCCAACGATTAAAAAAACTTACAACAACTATTGCAACATAAGCCTGCGAACTTTGCCGTTGTAAAAAGTCAGATAATATTGGCTGCTGTCAGCTCGTTAATATCCTCGGCCTCTACCCTCATCCCAACTATCCCCCTATTTTATCTCAGAATTGTTCCAGTCAGAGAAGTAATCATGACTCACCCAAGCCTAGCGTTCCAATTAAAGCTTTCCATTACATTGAGTTACTAATTGTTAAATAAAGCAACTGGTTAAATATTCATCGTGTGCCAGTCTGTAAAAAGAAGGATTTTATTAACTTATTTAAGGGACCCAAATGGCCGATATTAAAATACGCCTAGGGCAAATACTGCTAGCTCGCCACGTTATTTCAAAACAACAATTAGAACTCGCATTAAAGTATCAAGCTTTGCATGCGCAACCTGTAGGTCATTGCTTAATGGCTTTGGGGTTTATTGAGCAGAAAGACCTAAACCGAGCCTTACGTCGCCAAAGCTGGCTCAAACCATGTGCTGCTTGCTTAACGTGCTTGTGTGCGCCTTTTAGCTTCTCTCCTTGCTTTGCCAGTGAACTCTCTGAAGATAACTTCCAGCAGCAATGGTCTGAGCAAAATGATCCCTACAGCAATTGGGCTAAGAACGTGCACTTAAACAGTGACCAGCTGGCCAGCGTTGATTTACTAAAAGTTGCCGCAGAAGCCGCATGGGGGATTTACCAAGGAGAGCCTGAAGCCGGTGAGTGGCAATACGCTTTATCGAAGCACGGTTCAGGGGATAGTTATTCCGTTTCGATGAAGATGCACTTTTAATAAAAGTGCTCAAATAGCAGACATACTAAAACAACAGGATCGCTGTTTTGAACTTCGCAGAAGCCGAAGGGTGCACTACAGGGAATGCATCTCTTTATTACAGGCATAAAAAAACCCCGTTATCTTACAATAACGAGGTTTTTAGATTTGGTGCCGACACCAAGAGTCGAACTCGGGACCTACTGATTACAAGTCAGTTGCTCTACCAGCTGAGCTATGTCGGCTAACTGGTGCGAATAATATAGAGCATCCCCTATCTCGTCAATGCCTTTTTTCATTATTTTCTATCATTTATTCTTTTCGACCAAATGGCTAAGCTATTGATTCCCTTATTGTTATCTAAAATACTCACGAAATATCAGTAAAGTTCGCGTTATTACTGGGATACAAGGCTAGCTTAGGTATAATCCCGCGCATTCAATAATAAGATTTAATTTGTACCTCATGTCTTTGTCTATGCTCTCATTTGTTTCAGGCTTACAAGCTTTTACTAAGTTTATTGGTATGGCCTGCCGCTGGTTTTCACTGGCGATGGTTATCGTGACCTGCTTAGTTGTCATCCTGCGCTATGTTTTTGATTATTCCTCCATTGCGATGCAAGAGACTGTCATGTACTTGCACGCCTCTCTGTTCATGCTTGGGGCCGCTTATACTTGGCAACAGCAAGGGCATGTTCGCGTTGATGTGCTTTATCACAAATGGCCCGCATTTATTCAGCAGCGAATTGATCTATTCGGTACGCTATTTTTATTATTACCTACCTGCTTATTTTTAATTTTTATCAGTTGGGACTATGTGATGATGGCTTGGGCTAATGGTGAGAAATCTCATGAGGCTGGCGGCCTACCGTTTGTATATCTTCTTAAGACTCTAATCATCGTCTTACCAACCCTGTTGCTGGTTCAAGCGACGAGCAACGTTCTTGCAAGCCTTTTTAACATCCCCCTGTCAATTCCTGAAGACTCTACTGCTGAAGACTCGAGCTCCAATCAAAGCGGAGGAGATTCATAATGGAATGGATGCCTCTGGTTTTATTCGTTTCTGTTTGCCTAGTATTAATGCTGGGCTTTCCCGTTGCTTTTTCATTAGCAGGTACCTCTTTGATCATTGCTGGCTTTGGCTATCTGGCGGGGACTTTTGATGGTGCTTTCCTTAGCGCTTTGCCAAATCGAATCTTTGGCATTTTGGGCAATCAAATTTTAATCGCTGTTCCGCTTTTTGTCTTCATGGGCATCATGCTAGAGAAGTCTCGCATTGCTGAGCGTCTGCTGCATAACATGGCCTTATTATTCGGCCCTTTGCGAGGGGGCTTAGGAATTTCAGTTATTTTAGTCGGCATGCTCATGGCAGCCAGTACTGGAATAATTGGCGCGACGGTTGTGACAATGGGCCTGATTTCATTACCGGCCATGCTGAAGAGTGGTTACAGTCCCTCACTCGCAGCCGGAAACATCTGCGCGACAGGAACATTAGGTCAGATTATCCCACCTTCAACGGCGCTAATCCTGCTGGGTGACGTTTTATCAAATGCCTACCAGCAAGCACAGCTCAGCATGGGCATTTTCAGCCCTGAAACTATCTCTGTTGCTGATTTATTTGTGGGGGCGTTAATTCCCGGTTTATTACTTGTTGTGCTGTATATGTCTTACATGGGAATGACGGCCTGGCTCAAGCCTCAAGCAGCCCCTGCGATGGTTGACCGCCCAGAGCTCGACTTTAAATTTGCTAAACAGTTGCTCGCAGGTTTACTGCCTCCTCTTGGTTTAATGCTCGCAGTCTTAGGTTCAATCCTTAGTGGTATTGCTACGCCGACTGAAGCGGCGGCTGTTGGTGCTGCTGGAGCCACTATTCTGGCTTTAGTCTACGGTCAGCTTTCTTTACCCCGCTTAAAAGAAGTTATGGACGGTACGCTAAAAGTTACCAGCATGATTTTTATGATATTTATCGGTGCGGCGGTCTTCTCACTCGTCTTTCGAGGCTTTGGCGGGGATGAACAAGTTCAGGCACTCTTCGAGGCTATGCCTGGGGGTAAAGTCGGCGCGATGCTCGTAGTGATGTTGGTTATCTTCTTACTAGGCTTCATTCTAGATTTCATTGAGATCACCTTTGTTGTTGTGCCAATTGTTGCTCCTATTTTGCTTGCGATGGGGATCGATCCTGTCTGGTTAGGCATCATGATTGCTATCAACCTACAAACCTCATTTTTAACGCCGCCTTTCGGTTTTGCCCTATTTTATCTACGCGGAGTCGCGCCAAAAGAACTGCCAACCAGTGCTATTTATCGCGGCGTTGTTCCGTTCATTGCTATTCAAATTGGCGTATTAGTATTATTAAGCTTTGTACCGGAATTAGCGACCTGGTTGCCCGATAAGATTTACGGATAACAATTATAAATAACCTTCTATAGATAGGCTGCTATATAAATAGCCTTAGGAATAATAAGAAAAATGACCATTTTCGCCAGTAACAATAGTAATAGACAAGATGCGATTTCTTCAATCGTAGAAGAACAACCTCTTGAAGATCAAGAGCCTGCGCCCAGCGGAGAACTCAGCTTACGCTTGATTCCTGGTCGCCAAGATACCAATATCCATGGTGGTATTTCAGGTGGCTGGGTAACGGCCCGTATGGACGAAGCAGCTGAAAGTGTGGCCAGTAAAGTTGCCCATGGCCGAGTAGCTAATGTCTCGATGGAATCGATGGTTTTTATGTCGCCTATCCGTGCAGGAGCCGCTGTCTGTGTTTATACGCAGCTAGAAGACATCGGAAAGTCGTCGATAAAAATCAATGTCGAAATGTGGACGCGGAATCTTGGAGAGCAGGAAAGACGTAAAGTGGTTGATGCGATGTTCGTTTATGTTGCCATCGATGAGCACGGTCGCATAAGAAGCGTACCGCGCTAGCCTTTACTTGAGCTAATGCCGAGAGATAATAATTAGACCTTAGATGAGTACAACCGCCCTAGGCGAGCCGCATAATAAACCATTGCGGCACTCGCCAGTACTGCACACAACAAACGTACATCAGCAATTGTCGAAACCTCAGGAAAGTCAGCAGGCGCTGTAAGATTTCCAATCAAGGCGGCTAGCGCTAAGAAAGCCCCAGCAGAATAACTGCCCTTGAGGGTAAACGGTTTCAAACTCAGCAAGCTGCCAACATACGCTATCAATAACCCCAATGCCGCGCCGGCTAAGATATCTTCTGGCCAATGGGCCCCTACGGAAATACGAGAAAGTCCTGCTAATACTGCGAGAACCAAAACAAAGATTCTTAATGGCATGCTAGAAAATGTCAGCATAATAAAGCCAGCCATCGCAAAAGCAGTGGTGGTATGACCTGAAGGGAAGCTGTATTTCTTCAGTACGTCACCAATAATATGGAAATCTGTTTGAGCCAGCACACCTGCCGGTCTAGGATCAGCAAAAAGCTGCTTAAAGCCTGCAATCAAAATACCGGCAATGATAGTAATAAGTAAAAAGCGCTTAGCAATCACAGGATATTTCACCGTTAATCCTAATGCTAAAATGCCGACAATAGATCCATTGCCCAATTCGGTTAGATGCGCCGCTACTGCGTCAGGAATTAGGCCTTTAGACATTTCATTAATAGCAAAAAACAAAGGCTGATTGAGATCAAAAATTTGCAGCAAGATAAAAGCAACGACGGCCACTGCGATCATGATTAGGTATGAACGAAGAGCGATCAACTTATCTGTTTGTAGGGTGTGTTCTGTCATTGATAACATGGTTTGAGTACTTAGCAGGGTTAACAAGAAGTGAAATAATAGGCTAAGAATCATACCACCAATAGACAAAAGATTGGCATTCTGAAGATTGCTAGAAGGAAAGGAAGTGTAAACCACAGTCGTTAGACTTAAACGACTGAGGTTTTATATTTACTCGAATGAGCCAGTACTAACGAGCATTAATAAAAGACTGCTCGCTAATCGCGTGATACTTCACCACACCCTCACGGAATTTTTTATAAGAGTCATAAATCTTCTGTGAAGCAGGATCTTGCGCGGCAACTTCCGCCACAACTTCCTCAGACAGTTCACGAAGCTTGCTGATAACATCAGCAGGCAATTCACGCAGATCTACACCGTGCTTTTCTACCAACTCAGTCAACGCCGCATTATTACGCGCAGTATATTCCGCGAGCATGTCCGCATTAATGGCTTTAGCCGCCGTCGTAACGATGGCCTGCAAATCTTTTGGTAATGATTCAAACGCTGGCTTATTAACCGTTAATTCCATCATAGAGCCAGGCTCGTGCCAACCAGGGTAATAATAATGCTTCGCTGCTTTATACAGGCCAAATGCAAGGTCGTTATAAGGACCTACCCATTCCGTTGCATCGATAGCGCCGGTTTGTAGCGAGGTAAATAACTCACCACCCGGAAGCGTTACAGGTGTCCCGCCGGCACGTTTTAGGACTTCCCCACCCAAACCAGGAATACGCATTTTCAGACCTTTCAGGTCATCTACCGAATTGATTTCTTTATTAAACCAACCTGCCATCTGCACACCGGTATTACCTGCGGCTAATGGAATCAAATTGAACGGAGCATACAGTTCCTGCCACAGTTCAAGACCACCACCATGATAAATCCAGCCATTCATTTCTTGTGCTGTTAAGCCAAAAGGCACCGAGGTGAAAAACTGAGCGGCGGCCATTTTTCCTTTCCAGTAATACGCACCACTGTGGCCCATCTCAGCAGTACCTTGAGAGACTGCATCGAATACTTGCAAGGCCGGTACGAGTTCACCCGCGCCATAGACTTTAATCTTTAAGCGACCAGCCGACATGTCATCAACCATCACAGCAA